>Ga0207433_10003215_pt1 | contig 31768 bp, 26 predicted proteins | sample YelNatPaOPGAMG01_FD_187559 | JGI IMG/M metagenome (GOLD analysis project Ga0207433, IMG submission 187559) | Hot spring thermophilic microbial communities from Obsidian Pool, Yellowstone National Park, USA - OP-RAMG-01 (SPAdes) (version 3) | ecosystem: Environmental > Aquatic > Thermal springs... | reverse complement strand
GACCGCAACGCCAACGCCTGCGAGGATTTCCGCCGCCGCGACCACCGCGTCAACGTCTGATGTTCCTCGTCGCTGAGCACCAGTTCTGCTGTTGGCCGTCCACGTCGCGTCATAGATTGAATTATTCTATAACCCAACGTAATTCGTATGATTCAGTGCCGTCTACCCAAATTACAATTATGTAACGAATTAACGGCGCGGGACACTAGCCCGCCCCCGTTGGGACGTGTCGCGGTCAGGTACCCGGCGTCGCTCAACGCCTCGCTGACCATCTCACGGATCGCTTCGGAATCCTCGACCACCAGCACCCGCGCGGCACTGGGCTGCCGCGCATGCTCGCCGGAGCGCAGCGGCGCATTCTGTGGGCCGAAACGATCGGTCATTGTTTCATTCTGGGCGCTGCCCGAGCCGATTTCTGAAACGAACCTGAAGAAAACGCCCGGCTGCGCACCATCTTCAGGTTGATTTCACATTCGCTTCCTACCGTCGACGGGCATCGGCACACGTTTCCAACGTTTCGGAGGGCATCATGGCCGACGACCAATCCGTTCAGAGCACGCCAGATGCGAGTAGCGGTGAACCACAGCGCTCACTCGCCGAGCCCGCAACGCAGACTCCCTATCCGCACCCCGTCGCGCCGCCCGCTGCCGTCGTTGACCCGGCACCGTCGATCGTTGGGCGCCACCCGGTCGGCGTCGCCATCGGCGCCGGCATCGCTGGACTGCTACTCGGCGCCATCCTCACCGCCGGCTTCATCCGCTATGCCCCTCCACCCCCACCGGGGCCCTGGGGTGTCTCACCGCCTCCCCCGGGCGCCTGCGCCGGCCCGCCGCCGCCGGGATGGGGCGCGCCGCCACCACCACCGCGCTGGCGCCCCGGACCGCCGCCACCGTGGGCATGGGAACCACCACCGCCACCGCCGCCGGTTGGGCCCGCGTTCGCGCCCCCGCCGCCGGGTGGGCCCGCCGTCGCACCGCCGCTGCCGCCGCAACCGGGCCTCCCCGCCCCCGCCGCACCACCCGGTGCACCCCAGCCAGCGCCACCCGCTCGCCGCTGAGTCCGGCCCGCTAACCATCAACGCAAGGAGTTCATGATGACGATCAAGCAGATGCTCGCCGGCGCGGCCGTGGCAACCGGTTTGGGGATGACTCTGATCGGGGTGGGCGCGCCAGTCGCGCACGCCGATCCGCCGCCCCCACCTCCGCCGCCGGGTCAACCCGGCCCGCCCGGACCGCCCCCGCCGGGTCCAGGACCCGATGCGCCTCCACCCCCGGGGTGGGGACCGCCACCGCCACCTCCCGGGTGGGGACAGCCACCGCCACCTCCGGGGTGGGGACCGGCACCGCCTCCACCTCCGGGGTGGGGACCGGCACCGCCTCCACCTCCCGGGTGGGGACCGGCACCGCCTCCGCCGCCGTGAGGGGCAGCCGGTGTGATCTGGGTCATGGGTTTGGGGATTTAGTTTTTCGGCACCTGGTTCCGCCATCACCAGCCCATCCGGAGCTGACGCTCACCGCGTCCATGGGTCGGCCAGACACCGTGTTTGGCATCGCCGTGGTGCCGGCCATCGAAGTCAATCTTCGACTCGACACGAGCCCCGCGCCGTCCATCCAGGAGCTGCCGCGGAAACGCTGCGCGGAACCCCCGCCGACGTTGATGACCGAACAGGAGGTCGAACCATGTTGATTGTGTTATTGGTGATCGCGGTTGCCGCTGGTGCCTATTGGGTTGGCGTTCAGAGCGCAACCGAGCGTCGGCGCGACGACCGCCGCGCCGGCGGTGTTGCCGGCCCAACCCGCATGCCCCACTCGACCGGCGCGCGTCCCTGGCTGCTGGCGGCTGCGGTGGTGGGGGGCATTGTGCTGCTGGGCCTGCTGGTCGGGGGGCCGGCGTTGTTCGGGCCGATGGCCGGGCCCGGGTTTTTCGGAGGGCCTGGCGGGCCGTTCGGGCCCTAGCCGGGGCCGCCACATGTTGCCGGGTTCGAATGCCCGCTAGCAGCGGCCTCCGCCTGGTGTGTTGACCCGCCCGAACGTCTGCGCTGCCGGTGTGGTTTGCGCAGGGCAGGATGGCAGTGCTGCCTGGAAGGAGGCGTGGTGAGGGTCAGCGTGGCTGCATCGGTGCCGCGGGCGGGCGCGGGGGATCGCGCGGCGCTGCAGGCGGTGAACTTCTTCATGGCCGATATGCAGGCCGGGATAGGCCCGTTCTTGGGGGTTTTGCTGCTGGGGCGCGGGTGGAGCACCGGGGTAATCGGTGCGGTGAGCACGCTGGGCGGGATCGCCGGGATGATCGCGGCCGCACCGGCGGGGGCGTTGATCGATGCCACCACCCGCAAACGGGCGTGCGTGATCCTGGCCGGGTTGTTCACGGTGGGCGCCTCCGGCCTGATCCTGGTCTCCGAGCGGGTATGGGTCGTCGCCTCCGCACACGCGGCCAGTGCGATCGCCGGCGCCGCGATCGGCCCCGCGGTCATCGGGATCACCCTGGGTGTGGTGCGCCAGGCCGGGTTTATCGCCCAAAACGGCCGCAACCAGGCCTACAACCACGCCGGCAACATGGTCGGCGCCGCCCTGTCGGGTGTGTTGGGGTGGCGATTCGGGTTCGCGGCGGTGTTTTGGCTGGCCGCCGTGTTCGCGGTGATCACCATCGTGGCGGTGCTGTGCATCCCAGCTGCCCGCATCGACCACCGCGCCGCACGAGGCGCCACCACCGATGGCGGTCAGGTCCCGGTCAAGAAACTGCGGGTGCTGCTCGAATGTCGGCCGCTGCTGGCATTGGCGGGCGCGGTGATCTTGTTTCATCTGGGCAACGCCGCGATGCTGCCGCTCTACGGGCTCGCCGTGGTGGTGGCCCACGGTAACCCGTTCACCACAGTGGCCAGCACCGTGGTCGTCGCGCAGGCGGTGATGATCGTTGCGTCACTGGCAGCGATGTGGATCGCCGAAAGGCGCGGCTACTGGGTGGCGATCCTGATCGCGTTTATGGCCCTGCCGATCCGTGCGCTGATTGCCGCTTGTGTGATCACCGGGTGGGGTGTGGTGCCGGTGCAAATCCTCGACGGTATCGGTGCGGGCATGCTCTCGGTGGCCGTCCCGGGACTGGTGGCGCGGCTGCTCGATGGTAGCGGCCACATCAACATTGGACAGGGCGCGGTGATGACCGCCCAGGGTCTTGGCGCCTCGCTGAGCCCCTTGCTGGGTGGGCTGATCGCCCAACACTTCGGCTTTCGGGCCGCGTTCCTGCTGCTCGGCGCGATATCACTGGGATCGCTGATCATCTGGTCGGCGTTCGCGCCAATGCTGCGCCACGCCGGATCCGATCAGAGCGGTGCTGGCCTGCGGCGGTACGGGTGACTCAGCCTGACCGATCGGCATCTGGCGCAATCGTGGTAGCTGCGTGTCGTCGACTCGGCCGACACATCCCTCCTCCGGCGCGGGTCGCGCATTACACCACGGTGCTGCCGAAGCACCCGAGTGTTCCTCCCGGGGGCGTGTCGAGTGATCGCCGGTCCGGACGGCGCAAATAAGTGAACCCCTCGCTCGCGGAAGGCCTTTCGATCGTTCTGTTGGTGGCGGTGTTGGTCTGTGCGGTGGTGCGCCCGTTCGGCTGGCCCGAGGCGGTTGTTGCGGTGCCGGCGGCCGGGGTCGTCGTCGCGACCGGGGCGATTCGGTTGGGCGATGCCGGGGCCGAGGTCCGGCGGCTGGGCCCGGTGATCGGTTTTTTGGCCGTGGTGTTGGTCTTGGCCCAGCTCTGCGCCGATGAGGGTCTGTTTCAGGCGTGTGGGTCATGGATGGCCCGCAGCGCGCGGGGCCGACCTCGCCGGCTGCTGGGGCAGGTGTTCGCGATCGCGTCGGTGACCACGGCGGTGCTCAGCCTGGATGCCACGATCGTGTTGTTGACCCCGGTGGTGTTCGCCACTGCGGCCAGGCTGGGGGCGCGGCCCAAGCCGCATGTGTACGCGTGTACGCATTTGTCGAACAGCGCGTCGCTGCTGTTGCCGGTGTCGAATCTGACGAACCTGCTGGCATTTGCGGTCAGCGCCGTGAGCTTCACCCGTTTCGCGGCGCTGATGGCCCTGCCCTGGCTGGTGGCCATCGCCGCCGAGTACCTGGTGTGGGCGGTGCGCGACCGCGCCTCGGCCGGCTGGCGCGGGTTCACCATGACCCCGGCCGGGCTGCGGCTACTGCAGGATCTGCGAAGGTCGCTGCACGACCCACCGACCCAACTGCCGCAACGCAATTCGGAAGTACACGCCGAACCTGGCGTGGCGCCCGCCGATCCTGTCGGCGCCATCGCATAGAATCACAACCGTAAGCGAGCGGAATCTATGTCCGAACTTTTACACCGCTCCTGGGACGCCACCGGCCAACAGGGCCGACGATCTCGGCTAACTCCTCCCGGTGAGTCAGGATCGCGATTGCCTCGACAATTGCCACACGGGCTTGCGTGAAGGGGTGCCCCCCGTACATACCCTCTTCGTGCTCTACGACCCTTTCGGCTATTTCGTTCTCACCCATCGCCGCGATTACGTCGTGAGCAAGCCGTGTACGTGCGCGGACCTCGTCGATACCCGCCCCTAGCGGTCCGGCGAGTGCGTCATCCTGCACCCCGCCGTGGCCGTAGCCCCAGCGGCGTTCGTAGAGGTCGCCCCAGTCGTCAATCTTGTCCAGAACCCCCGCGAGGGGAGGGTCTTGTGAGCAAGCTCATTGTTCATCTCAGGCTGGGCAGCTTTCTTTTGAAGAATGTGGGCAAATTGTGGGCACGAGGTGGGCACGCCGAAGCGTAAAGCGTGCTGTGACAGCCGCTCTAGAAGTCCCAGTCCTCGTCCTCGGTGTTGACGGCCTTGCCGATCACGTAGCTCGAACCCGAGCCGGAGAAGAAGTCGTGGTTCTCGTCGGCGTTGGGCGACAGCGCCGACAGGATGGCCGGGTTCACGTCCGTCTCGTCGCGGGGGAACAGCGCCTCGTAGCCGAGGTTCATCAGCGCCTTGTTCGCGTTGTAGCGCAGGAACTTCTTGACGTCCTCGGTCAGCCCGACCTGGTCGTAGAGGTCCTGGGTGTACTCCACCTCGTTGTCGTAGAGCTCGAAGAGCAGCTCGTAGGTGTAGTCCTTGAGCTCGACGCGCTTGACGTCGTCGACGAGCGCCAGGCCGCGCTGGTACTTGTAGCCGATGTAGTAGCCGTGCACGGCCTCGTCGCGGATGATCAGCCGGATCATGTCGGCGGTGTTGGTCAGCTTGGCCCGGCTCGACCAGTACATCGGCAGGTAAAACCCGGAGTAGAACAGGAAGCTTTCCAGCAGAGTGGAGGCGACCTTGCGCTTCAGCGGCTCGTCGCCTTTGTAGTACTGCATCACGATCTCGGCCTTGCGCTGCAGGTTGGGATTCTCCTCCGACCAGCGGAACGCGTCGTCGATCTCCGCGGTGGAGCACAGCGTGGAGAAGATCGAGCTGTAGCTCTTGGCGTGCACCGACTCCATGAACGCGATGTTGGTCAGCACCGCCTCCTCGTGCGGGGTCAGCGCGTCGGGGATCAGGCTGACCGCCCCGACCGTGCCCTGGATGGTGTCCAGCAGCGTCAAGCCGGTGAAAACGCGCATCGTCAGCTGCTTCTCGCCGGCGGTCAGCGTGCCCCAGGACGGGAGGTCGTTGGACACCGGGACCTTCTCGGGCAGCCAGAAGTTGCCGGTCAACCGGTCCCAGACCTCGGCGTCCTTGTCGTCGTGCAGACGGTTCCAGTTGATCGCCGAGACGCGGTCAATCAGCTTCATGTTGTCGGTCACCAGAACCCCACTTCACCAGACGGTTTGCCTGCCGTTACCTAGAGCTCAAACACTACCCCTGGGGTACGACAAGCCGGGTCAGCACAAGAAGTTGTGTTTGCGTGTCGCCGCGCGGTGGCGCATCGACGGCGGCCCGCCCGCCGCGCCGCCGCGGCTGCCTTCATCGAGCCGCTCAGCCGTGGACTGCAGCCCGCAGCAGGGCCGCCGAGTTCGGCGCGCCCTCCCCGAAGAACTCGTACTCCTCGGGCCTGACCGAACGGGTCTCGCGCCAGTACTGCCAGGTGTATCCGCCCCACAGCACCGTGTTCTTGCCGTGTTCGTCCAGATACCAGCTGCTGCAGCCGCCGCTGTTCCACACCGACGGTCCCAGCTTGCGCTGCAGCTCGTCGTTGAACGCGTCCTGGGCCGCGCGCGTCGGCGCCAGCGCCTGCGCGCCGCGCTTGTCGCACGCCGCGATCGCGTCGGCGACGTAGTGGATCTGGGACTCGATCATGAACACCACCGAGTTGTGCCCCAGCCCGGTGTTCGGCCCCAGCAGGAAGAACAGGTTGGGCATGCCCGCGACGGTGATCCCGCGGTGCGCGGCGATCCCCTCCCGGTTCCAGCGGTCCACCAGGTCCTCACCGTTGTGCCCCTTGATCTGGACGTAGGTGTAGGAGTCGGTGACGTGGAAACCGGTGGCGAACACGATCACGTCGGCCTTGCGTTCGGTGCCGTCGGCGGTGACGATCCCGTCGGACGTAATCCGCGCGATGTGCTCGGTGATCAGTTCGGTCTTCGGGTCGGCGACCGCACGATAATAGGTGGAGGAGTTCAGGATTCGCTTGCACCCGATGCGGTAGTGCGGGACCAGCTTGCGGCGCAGCTCGCGATCCTTGACCGAGCGGTGAATGTTGTATTTGACGTAGGCCTCGATGAACTTCAGCAAGTCCGGGCGCTTGGTCATGCCGATGGCGAGCGCCTCTTGCGCCCAGTAGATCCCGGCGCGAACCAGGGCGCGCAGCCCGGGCACGTTCTCCATGGCCCGGCGCAGCGCCGGCGGGAACTCGGGGTTGGAGCGCGGCACCACCCACGGCGGGGTGCGTTGGTAGAGCTGCAGTTCGGCGACCTGCCCGACGATCTCCGGCACGATCTGGATCGCGCTCGCGCCGGTCCCGATAATCGCCACCCGCTTGCCGGTCAGGTCGACACTGTGGTCCCACTGCGCTGAATGGAAAGCGGGGCGTCCGGCATTCACGAATTCGTCGCGGCCCGGAAAGTCGGGGATGGACGGGATGTGCAGCGCACCCGCACCCGAGATCAGGAACTGCGTGACGTATTCGCGGCCGTCGGCGGTGAACACGTGCCAGCGGTGCTCGACGTCGTCCCAGTGGGCGCGGTCGACCAGCGAATTGAACACGACGTAGCGACGCAGCCCGTACTTGTCGGCGACTCCCCGCAGGTAGTCCCAGATCTCGGGCTGATAGGAGAACGGGTTGCGCCAGTCCGGCTTGGGCTCGAACGAGAAGGAGTACAGGTGCGACGGGATGTCGCAGGCGCACCCGGGGTAGCTGTTGTCCCGCCAGGTGCCGCCGACGTCGTCGGCCTTCTCCAGGATGACGAAGTCCACGCCCCGCTGCTGCAGCGTGATGGCCATTCCCAGACCGGAGAAGCCGGTGCCGATGATCAGGGCACGGGTGTGCACGGCGGTCTGCTGTTCGCGGCTCTGGGCCGGCTCGCCGAGGGACATCGCGCGGTCCTTCCTGGGAACGCCGGTACCGGATATTCGGTCCACTTCAGTGTGTCGACCGCGACCAGGGCTGTCAAACCGACGTCGCTGTTCAGCGCCCCTCGGTGAGCAACGCAACCGAGCGGCGCAGTTGCTGCTCGGGCGGAGCCGGCGGCAACGGCGAATCGGGATGGGCACCGAACGCGTCGACCATCAGCGCGGCGAACCGCCGCCAGGCATCCGGAGCCGCGGTGCCGGTGGACTTGAGCACGCCGGCATTGGCCATCAACAGGACCACGACGTCGCCGGCCACCGCATCGGGCCGCAGATGACCCTCGGCCTGTGCCCGCCGGATGAGCAGTCGCAGCTTCTCCAGCGTCTCACCGGTGCGTTGTTCGACGGTGCTGCTCGCCGGAAAAGCCGTGGTCAACAAGTCGCGCAGGCCCGCATCGGTGGCCTGTAGCTCGCAGAGCTCGACGATCAGCGCCTGAAATCCGTCCCAGGCGCAGGCGCTGGCCAGCGCACGATCCATCGCCTCGGTGTACCGGGAGATGTTGCGCTCGAAGGCGGCGGCCGCCAAGTCCGCGCGGGTCGGGAACCGCCGGTACAGCGTCGCCACGCCCACCCCGGCGCGGCCGGCGATCTCCTCCAAGGGCACCGACAGCCCCCGCTCGGCAAACAATTCCGCGGCGGCGGACAGAATCCGGTCCCGATTGAGCTTCGCGTCGGCGCGCAGTGGTCTGGTTCCCCGCGGTTGCGGCGCTGCGCCTGAAATCACACCCCGAGTGTATCGATCTAACTGGAGAACGTCATCCACTTTTGCGTATCCTCGCCAGAAGTAAGTGGTGAATAACCTCCACATAAGAATGGATCCCACCCATGGCCATCATGCTCACCGGCCCGCCGCGCGCCGGGCGCCACGCTGATCGCGCCACCGACCCTGCGCTTGCCCGCCGAGTCGGCCCAATTGCGTTTTCACGCCTGTGTTTTCACGCCTCGGTTTCAGAGTTGCGCATCGAGTCACCCGATCAAGGAGTTCGCATGGGTCCCGCACCCCGACAACCACAAGACGACGAACGGACCGGGCCGATGCCCACGCCGCCGCTAAGGTCCGCCATCCGCGACGCCATGCACCGGCGCGTCGGTGCAGATGCCCCCACACTGCTGCACGCGTTGTGGTTACCCGCGGTCATCCTGGCTGTCGTCGGTCTGGTCGGATACGGCGTCAGCGCCGTTCGACAGGAATCCGACCTGATCACCGCCCCTCCGGCCGACAACTCCGTCCCCGCCACGGTTGTCCAGGTCAATCCGAAGGACATCACCTACGAGGTGTTCGGCGACCTGGGCAGTGGCGGAAAAGTCAGGTACGCCACCGTCAACAGCGAGCCCGTCGAGGTCGCCCTCGCCGCGCTGCCGTGGTCGCATTCGGAAACCACGACGGCCCCCTCGGCCAGCCTCAGTCTGGTGACCCAGGTCTCCGGTGATGCGGTGGGCTGCCGCATCCTCGTCAACGGAGTCGTTCGCGACGAGCAGTCCGTCAGGCATGGCAATGCCGCCGCAGCGTGCACGGTGACCGCGGCATGAGCGCCCCGGTCTGCACCAACATGAGCGCCCCGGTCTGCACCGAGCCGAGCGCGACGGGCAAGGCGGTGCGTCGGCCGCGCGGGGCGCAAATACTGCGGGCACTGTCCATCCCCATCGTCCTGTTCTGGCTGGCCGTCGCCGTGGTGACGAATGCAATGTTCCCGTCACTGGAGGCGACCGTGAAGGCCAACGCCGGTGCCATGGTCCCGCGGGATGCGCCCTCGTCGCGGGCCGCCATCATCAGCGGTAAAGCCTTCAACGAAACCGACTACACCAGCGCCGCGGTGATCCTGCTGGAAACGCCCGGCCGCGATCTCGGCGCGCAGGACCACGCGTTCTACGACGCGTTGGTGCGCCGGCTGCGCGCGGACGACACGCACGTGCAATCGGTGATGGATCTGTGGGGCAAACCGGTCACCATGTCGGGGCAGCAGAGCGCCGACGGCCGGGCCGCCATCCTCAACGTCCGGCCGACCGGCGATCTCGGTGATGCCCGGGCCAATCAGGCCACCGAAGCCATCCGCGATATCGTCGCCGGGCTGCCGAAACCGCCTGGCCTCAACGTCTACGTGACGGGACCGGCGCCCCTGGCCACCGACACTCTCGAGGCCGCCGACAAAAGCATGCTCAAGCTGACAATCATCACCATCGTGATGATCATCGCGATGCTCTTCATCGCCTATCGCTCGCTGACGGTGGCGCTCATTCCGCTGACTGGCGTACTGATCATCCTCGCGGCGGCACGGGGCATCGTCTCGATCCTGGTCAACAGCCACGTCATCGGCATCTCCTCGTTTGCCGCGAACATGATGGTGTCCCTGGTGCTCGGAGCCAGCACCGACTACGGAATCTTCTTCCTCGGCCGGTATCGGGAGGCGCGGCGCGCCCGCCGCAACCGCGAAGACGCCTGGTACACCGCCGTGGCCACGGTGCCGCACGTCGTGCTGGGATCCGGCCTGGCGATCTCCGGGGCCTGCCTCTGCCTGAGCCTGACGCACCTGGACTACTTCCGCACCCTGGGCCCGCCATGCTTCGTGTCCATGATCGTGGCAGTGGTGGCCGCGCTCACCCTCGGGCCCGCGCTCCTGCACCTCGGCGGCAAGATCAACTATCTCAACCTCGCGTCGGAAGGCGCGCGCGACAGCCAACTCTGGCGCAAACTCGGCATCATGATGGCCAAATGGCCGTTCGCCATGATCGCGGTCGCCGCCCTGACCATCCCCCTGTGCATCGTCAATCTCACGAACTACAAGGTCAGCTACAACGACCGGGACTTCGCCCCGTCGCGCGTCGAGTCCAGCCGCGGATATGACGCAGCCGACAAGCACTTCCCGAAGAGCCAACTCAGCATCGACAGCCTCTACATCCAGTCCGCTCACGACATGCGCAACACCGCCGACATGATCTCGCTGGACCGGATCGCCAAGGCGGTCTTCCACGTCCCCGGTATCTCGATGGTGCAGGGCATCACCCGGCCCAACGGCCGACCTCTGGAACACGCATCACTGCCGTACGCCATGGGATCCATGGGTACCAAGCTCGGCGAGAACGTCGGATTCCTCAAAGAGCGGGTCGCCGACCTCGACGCCTTGGTGGCCAAGATGGGCGACATGGTCGCCACGACCCGGCAGATGACCGCCACCACCGACCATCTCGTCGACCTCACCAACCAGCTGTCGACAGGCACGCACCTGTCCCGGCAAGCCGCCGATGACCTCGCGGCAACGGTCACCGAAGCTCGCGACCATCTGGCCGATTTCGACGACCTCGTCCGGCCGGTGCGCAGCTACCTCTACTGGGAACCGCACTGTTTCGACATCCCCGCCTGCTGGGCCATGCGCTCGCTGTTCGAGACCACCGACAACGTCGACGCGATGAGCGATGAACTCGCCAACATGACCAAAGGGTTGACCACCATCGACTCGGCTACACCGCAGATGGTCACCCAACTGCAAGGCATGGCCGCCAACATGCGCTCCATGGCCGCCACGATGACCGAGATGCAACACCTCACCGGCGCGATTCAAAGCTTCACCAGCACCACCATCCCGCAGTTCGATGCCATGATCCCCCCGATGATCGATATGGCACAGGCGTTCGACAACGCCAAGAACGACGACTTCTTCTTCCTGCCCCCAGATGCGTTGAACAGCCCCGATTTCAAAGTCGCCGAGGACTTCTTCATGACCCCCGACGGCAAGGGTGCCAGGCTGATGATTTACCACAAGGGCGAGGCCATGAGCCCCGAAGGCATCCGCCAGATCGAAAACGCGATGGCCGCCGCGCAGGAATCCATCAAGGGCACCTCACTGTCGGGCGCCAAGCTCTACATGGCCGGCGCCGCATCGAACTACCGTGATGTGCAAGACTATTCGCGCAATGACATCACCATCATGATGATCGCTACATTCGGGCTGGTCTTTCTCATCGTCCTCGTCATCACCAGAGCACTGGTCGGCGCGATCATCGTCATCATCACCGTGGTGGCATCCTTCGCCGGCGCATACGGCCTGTCCGTGTTGATTTGGGAGACCGTTCTCGGCGTCCAACTGCATTGGTTGACATTGCCGATCGCCTTCATCGTGCTGGTCGCGGTGGGCTCGGACTACAACCTGCTGCTGTTGTCCCGATACCGCGAAGAGCTCGGCGCGGGCATCAGAACGGGCATCATCCGCACCATGGCCGGCTCCGGCACCGTCGTGATGACCGCCGGCTTCGTCTTCGCGTTCACGATGCTGGCTCTGGTCTCCAGCGACGTGGTCAACATCGGCCAAGCCGGCTCGACGATCTTCATCGGCCTGCTCTTCGACATGCTGATCGTCCGACTGTTCCTGGTGATGCCACTCGCCCGGGTACTCGGCGCATGGTTCTGGTGGCCAACCAGGATCCCCCGAAACATCCCGGCGCCGTGGCCAACCCAACGCGGCGGTGCGGCGCCTGCTCAAGCCTGATGAACGTTGACAAACGCCCGCACAGGCCGCCGGACTCCGTCTACGGGATAGCGGCGCTCAGCCTGCGGCCGGCTTGGCGAGCACCATACTGTGGAGCGGCCGGTCGGGATCCATCGAGATGCCGAGCGCCTCGGCGGTACCGACGATGACCCCCACCATGATCGTCGTCAGGTGGGCGACGAACCGCTCGCGCGGCATGCGTCGCGGGCTGTCCGCGTCGGGACCCAACCACCACTCGGTGGCTGAGGCGGCCGACCCGAAGGCCGCGTGCCCGGCCAGTTCGACCGCCGCGTGGTCCAGTTCCATCTCGCGCAGCTCGTTGTCGAACATGTCGGCCACGGCCAGCGTGATGCCGCGGCCCTCGTCGAGGATCTGGGGGCTGGCCGCCGAGTGGCCCTGGATGAAGACCCGCAGCACGTTGGGGTGCTGGTCGACGAGGTTGACGTACTCCTCGACGGCGCGCCGGATCACCTCGCGGGCCGAGTCGGTTTTCAGGTCGATCGAGGTGAAGATCGCCGCCCACAGCATGTCGCGCAGGCGTTCCCCGATCGCCTGGAACAGGTCGGACTTGTCGTGAAAGTGCCGGTAGATCTTCGGTTTGGCAGTGCCGGCCTCCTCGGCGATCTCCCGCACGCTGAGCTCGGGGCCCAGGCGGTCGATGGCCCGGAACGCCGCGTCGACGATCTCGCCGCGCACCTTCGTGCGGTGTTCGCGCCAGCGTTCGCTGCGCGCGTCGACCTTGGCCCCGGGCTTGACGCTGGGGTGGGGCCGAGCAGGTCGAGGCATTCTCACCACGCCAAGCACCATACCGCGTTGCGGCGGCTGACCTGGGCAGACTGGCTGGCCGCCGCCGCGTGAGTGTGCGTTTGGCGACGGGACACACCGTGAGGCCGTCGCCAAATGCGCACTCGGCCAAAGTCCTACAGCATGCAGGACACGCAACCCTCGACCTCGGTGCCCTCCAGCGCCAGCTGGCGCAGCCGGATGTAGTAGAGCGTCTTGATGCCCTTGCGCCAGGCGTAGATCTGCGCCTTGTTCACGTCGCGGGTGGTGGCCGTGTCCTTGAAGAACAGCGTCAGGCTCAGCCCCTGGTCCACGTGCTGGGTGGCCGCGGCGTAGGTGTCGATGATCTTCTCGTAGCCGATCTCGTAGGCGTCCTGGTAGTACTCCAGGTTGTCGTTGGTCATGTAGGGCGCCGGGTAGTAGACCCGGCCGATCTTGCCTTCCTTGCGGATCTCCACCTTGGACACGATCGGGTGGATCGAGCTCGTCGAATGGTTGATGTAGGAGATCGACCCGGTCGGCGGCACCGCCTGCAGGTTCTGGTTGTAGATGCCGTGGGCGGCCACCGACTCCTTGAGCCGCCGCCAGTCGTCCTGGTCCGGGATGCGGATGCCCGCGTCGGCGAACAGCTGACGGACCTTGTCGGTCTTGGGCTCCCACACCTGCTCGGTGTACTTGTCGAAGAACTCACCCGAGGCGTACTTGGACTTCTCGAAACCCGTGAAGTGGGTGCCGCGTTCGATGGCGATGCGGTTCGACGCCCGCAGCGCGTGATACAGCACCGTGTAGAAGTAGATGTTGGTGAAGTCGACGCCTTCCTCGGAGCCGTAGAAGACACCCTCGCGGGCCAGGTAGCCGTGCAGGTTCATCTGCCCGAGCCCGATCGCGTGGGAGTCGTTGTTGCCCTTTTCGATCGAAGGCACCGAGGTGATGTGGGTCTGGTCGCTGACGGCGGTCAGCGCGCGGATGGCCACCTCGATGGTCTGGGCGAAGTCCGGCGAGTCCATCGCCTTGGCGATGTTCAGCGAGCCCAGGTTGCACGAAATGTCCTTGCCCACCTTGGCGTACGACAGGTCCTCGTTGAACAGCGACGGCGTGGACACCTGCAGGATCTCCGAGCACAGGTTGGAGTGGGTGATCTTGCCGTCGATCGGGTTGGCCCGGTTCACGGTGTCCTCGAACATGATGTAGGGGTAGCCCGACTCGAACTGCAGCTCGGCCAGTGTCTGGAAGAACTCCCGCGCCTTGATCTTGGTTTTGCGGATGCGCGCGTCGTCGACCATGTCGTAGTACTTCTCGCTCACCGAGACGTCGGCGAACGGCACCCCGTAGACCCGTTCGACGTCATACGGCGAGAACAGGTACATGTCCTCGTTGCGCTTGGCCAACTCGAAGGTGATGTCGGGGATCACTACGCCCAGGCTCAGCGTCTTGATCCGGATCTTCTCGTCGGCGTTCTCCCGCTTGGTGTCCAGGAAGCGGTAGATGTCGGGGTGGTGGGCGTGCAGGTACACCGCACCGGCGCCCTGCCGGGCGCCCAGCTGGTTGGCGTAGGAGAAGGAGTCCTCGAGCAGCTTCATGATCGGGATGACACCCGAGGACTGGTTCTCGATGTTCTTGATCGGCGCGCCGTGTTCGCGAATGTTGCTCAGCAGCAACGCCACTCCCCCGCCACGCTTGGACAGCTGCAGCGCGGAGTTGATCGACCGCCCGATCGACTCCATGTTGTCCTCGATGCGCAGCAGGAAACAATTGTGCACGACCGTGCCCCGAATCGTGTACGTATGCGTGTCCTCGACGTGGAGGTTGTAGACCTTCGTGGGAACGTCGTCTGTGTGCCTCAATTCGCGGATTCCGTAAACGTGTCGCCCATGCACGACTTGATAGGTTGTGCGCGAGGTTCCCTTCTGGCCGACGTAGTTGTGCAGGTTCTTGCCGACGTCGAAGACGAACTCTTCATTGGCACCAGGCAGACCGGGCACGAACACCTGTCCCGTCACATTGCCCGATTGGTTGACGTACTGACGGACCCTGGAGACGATCCCGATTCGGCGCAGCAGCAACTGCACTTGATCGATCAGCTCTGGATTCACCAGGTCAAGCACCATGCCGCCGGTGGTGCTGCACCCGTCTCCGCGGAACAACCCGGCCAGCAGGCCACGCTGAAACTCTTTATCGGCCGTTAACACGTTGTGGGACAACCGCTTTAAGTGATATCCCGTGCCGACCAGGGAGAGGAACAGCGACGCAACGACCTTGCTGTTGCAAATCATGCGCACCGACTGGTCCGACACACTCTGGTGTATGGCGAGGTCCGCTGCGAACACCCGCTTGAACGCCGCCGCCAACTCTTGCTGGTACTCCAGCTCGTGTGTGCCGATCGTGAAGTGGATGCCATTGGGAGTCCGGCCCGTGGGCCCCGATCGCTTGGAGATATGGCCTTCGGCGACGTACCAGCCGAGAAGAAGGCCGAGGTCGTACGACTCTTCAACGTAGCGATTCACTGACACGAAGCGCATGTGGTGGCGCTGCTTGTTGCGATGCTTCCGATCGCAGTTGACCTTGCGTATCAGCCCGTCGACCTCTTCGTAGTCGCCCGCGCCGGCGTACTCCATCAGGTCATAGACTCGTGGCGATCGAACCTCCAATGGTGCCGCCGTCACAATGAAGTCCTTCGGACGAAGGTCTTTGGCAGCCAACCAAACAAATCCGTTGAAGGGATCAGCCCCGTCGCCGTCGATAAGTGTCTGCACATCGCGCCTAGTCCACACCAAGATCGGATGCTCGGGAGTGCACAGGATTGGCTCCTTGTGCCCGAAGTGTGAGATCGAGATGAGCGCTTGGTCGTTGGGGTTTTCGACGACGGACTCGACGACGGAGAAGGACCCGTCGTGCGAGAGTACCCGGTCACCTGCCCGCAAGGTCTCGATCGGCCTCGGGCCCTCGGGGGTATCCACTGGAGTTCCCGCCGGAAAGCAGCTCACCGGCTCGCCGCGTTGCTTCTTGCCCGAGTTCAGAAACGTCGGGGTGGCCGGCTGGAACCGGCCGTCGATGATCTCGTCGACCAGCTTCTCGGCCAGCCCGGTGTCACCGGCGGCCAGGGTCAGCGCCACCATGACGACGCGGTCCTCGAAGCGCTCCAGGTAGCGCTTGCCGTCGAAGGTCTTCAGCGTGTAGGAGGTGTAGTACTTGAACGCGCCCAAAAACGTCGGGAACCGGAACTTCTTGGCGTAGGCGCGGTCCAGCAGCTCCTTGACGAAGTTGCGCGAGTACCGGTCGAGAACCTCACGCTCGTAATAGTTTTCGCGGATCAGGTAGTCAAGCTTCTCGTCCTGGTTGTGGAAGAAGACGGTGTTCTGGTTGACGTGCTGCAAGAAGTACTCGCGCGCGGCGAGCACGTCCTTGTCGAACTGAATCCTGCCGTCGGCGTCATACAGGTTCAGCATCGCGTTCAGCGCGTGGTAGTCCGTTTCCCCCGGCAGGGTGTGCGAGCCGGACGTTACAGGCTCTGCAGTGACGGTTGGTGGCACGTCTGTTCCTTCCAGAATTCGGCGAGGCCCGCGCGCACGGCATCGACGTCGTCGGGGGTCCCCATCAGTTCGAAGCGGTAGAGGTACGGAACGCCGCACTTGCGGGAGATGACGTTGCCCGCATAGGCGAACTCGGCGCCGAAGTTGTTGTTACCCGCGGCGATGACGCCGCGGATCAGCGACCGGTTGTGCTCGTTGTTCAAGAAGGCGATGACCTGCTTGGGGACATAGCCACCGGCATCCAGGTCGGGGGTGGCCCGCCCGCCGCCGTAGGTGGGCAGGATCAGCACGTACGGGTCGTCGACCTCGAGGTGTCCGTGCAGGGGTATCCGCGTGGCGGGAACACCCAGCTTCTGCACGAAGCGGTGGGTGTTCTCCGACACGGAAGAGAAATAGACCAGGTCGGGCTCCGTGATACCCATGGCGCCGCAACCCCCTTACCTGTCGTGTGCCGCTACGCGCTCAGCTGGGCACCGGCGAGCGCGTTGATGCGGTCCGGCCGGAAACCCGACCAGTGGTCGTCGCCGGCCACCACCACGGGCGCCTGCAGGTAGCCGAGCGCCATCACGTAGTCGCGCGCCTCAGAGTCCAGCGTGATGTCGACCTTCTCGTAGGCCAGACCCTGCTTGTCCAGAGCCTTCTGGGTGGCGGTGCACTGCACGCAGGCCGGCTTGCTGTACACGGTGATGCTCATGGAATGCCGCTCCTTCGCGGAAGATGGGGTCACGGTCTGGCAACTACTCGGGGTACTACATCTGTGCTGTGTTCAGCGATCCGTCAAGCCCCCGAATTCCCGTCGTGCGGCTGCCAGGCCCAGCGGGCTGGTGACGCCGGTTCCGGGGACCTCGCCAGCCCGGCTGGCTCGGTGAATCTGGGATCTGCCGGTGCTCGAAACACTACACCTAGTGGGTCGCAAGAAGAAGAGATACAACATGTTCTGAACGACATTCATGAAATTCCCTGGTCGAAAGCACTGCCGCGAACGACTGCCCGGCGTGTCGCATGTCACAATCCCCGCTTGAGGTAGCCATGCGTGTTGGTATATCACCGGCCACCGACAAGCCGGCCGGGCCGCCCCGCGATGCCGGCCCACAGCAAAGCCGCCGGCACCGTGGCCAGCGGCTTTGCCGTTCATCGTCGATGACGCGGCCGGCCCCCCGGCCAGCGGTTTGTTCGTTGCCGCGGCGCTCAGCCGACCTCGGCGACCAGCTTGCCGACAACCTCCCGCACATTGGCCGACAGTTCGGCGTGCTCCGCCGGGATCGTGCCCTCCAGGGTCTTGAAGGGCACGGAGAGCTTGATCGACTCGACCACCCGGGCACCCGCGATGCCGAACGACTTGCGCGTTTCGTCGTGCGCCCACACCCCGCCGTACTGGCCGAAAGACCCGCCGATGACCGCCAGCGGCTTGCCCTTGAGCGCGCCGTCGCCGAAGGGGCGCGACAACCAGTCGATGGCGTTCTTGAGGACCCCCGGGATGCTGCCGTTGTACTCGGGGGTGACCACCAGCGCGGCGTCGGCCCCGGCGGCCGCGGCACGCAGCGCCGCGACGGGGGCGGGCGCCTGCGCGATCCCGTCGGTGACGGCGGGGTCGATCTCCTCGTTGTAGAAGGGCAACTCCCCCAGTCCCTCGAACACCGTGACGGTCACGCCGTCGGGAGCGACCGCGGCCGCCAGTTCAGCGATCTGGCGATTGATCGACGCCGCCCGCAGGCTGCCCACCAAGGCCAAGATCGTGATGTTGGATTTCTCTGGCACCGTTACGTCCCCTTCAGCTCGTTGGCTTACATCTTCCAAGCACCTTCCAGCACCTTCCAGCACCAAAGCGGACTATAGTCCGATTTATTCCCGTGCCGTTACAGTGCAGAGGTGAGCGAGGTGCTGCGGTCTGGCGAGTTGCCCGTGTCCGCCCCGCAGGAGCGGGGCGACGCGGCCCGCAACCGCGCGCTCTTGCTGGATGCGGCGCGGCGCCTGGTGGCCGCGCGCGGCGCGGACGCCGTCACGATGGACGACGTCGCGGCGGCGGCCGGCGTCGGCAAGGGCACGCTGTTCCGCCGGTTCGGCAGCCGCGCCGGCCTGATGATGGTGCTGCTCGACGAGGACGAACGGGCCGCCCAACAGGCGTTTCTGTTCGGCCCTCCGCCGCTGGGTCCCGGCGCGCCGCCGCTGGAGAGGCTGGTGGCCTTCGGCCGGCAGCGGATCGGCTTCGTGCATACCCACCACGTGCTGCTGTCGGCGGCCAACCGCGACCCGCAGAGCCGGTTCAACGCACCGTCCATGGTGCAGCGCACGCACGTGCGCGTGCTGCTGCGCGACGCCCACACCACCGGCGACCTCGAGGTCCAGACCGACGCGCTGCTCTCGCTGCTCGACGCCGACTACATCGAGCACCAGCTGCGCGAGGGCGGGCACACGCTCGCGACCCTGGGCGACGCATGGGAGAGCCTGGCCCGCAAATTGTGCGGGAAGTGACGGACGGCTGGATCCTGCATGTCGACCTCGAGTAGTTCCTCGCGTCAGTCGAGCTGCGCCGCCGCCCCGAACTGGCCGGGCTGCCGGTCATCGTCGGCGGCAGCCCCGCGAGGTGTCAGCAGCCCTTTTCGCGCGGAACAGGTGCAGGGCCCCGCCGCGGCTCGGGCACCGGGCCGGGCCGGAGTGCGCGCATGAACGCCACGTTGACTGCGCGCATCGCCACGCTGTAGGGCCACCAGGCCAGTCGCTTGAAGGCGTACAGCGCGCGGATGTCGGCCGACGTGTAGATGAGGTACCGGTTCCTGGCGACCCCGACGACGATCTTCTCGGCCGCCCGTTCCGGCGACACGGCGTGCCCGCCGAAGCGGTCGACCCAGCGGGCGACCCTGGGGTCTGCGCGATCGACGCCGGCGATCTCGACCGTGTCGATCAGCGGGGTGCGCACCGCGCCGGGCACCACGACCGACACCCCGATGCGGTGGCGGGCCAGGTCGAAGCGCAGCACCTCGGAAAGGCCGCGCAGCCCGAACTTGCTGGCGCTGTAGGCGGCGTGCCAGGGCAGCGCGACCAGTCCGGCCGCCGAGGAGATGTTCACCAGGCGCCCGCCGCGTCCGGCCGCGACCATCGGCGGGACGAACGCCTCGATGACGTGGATCGGCCCCATCAGGTTGATCGCGATCACCTTGTCCCACTGCTCGTGGGTCAGCCGGTCCACGGTGCCCCAGGCCGACACCCCGGCGATGTTCATCACCACGTCCATGCTCGAGTGCGCGGCGTGCACGTCGGCGGCGAACGCCGCGACCGCGTCGTAGTCGGCGACATCCAGGACGCGGTGCTCGGGAACCCGCGCGCCCAGCGCCCCCGCGTCGGCGACGGTGAGCGCGAGACCGTCGCCGTTGCGGTCGGTCAGGTAGAGCTCCGCGCCGTCGGCGGCCAGCCGCAGGGCGGTCGCGCGGCCGATGCCGCTGGCCGCGCCGGTGACCAGGCACCGCTTCCCTGCGAAGTACCCCCCGGATGCGCGGTGCGCCATGGCCGAGACGATACCGGCGGCGGCGCGGCTCACCGGTGGCCGCCACCCCACAACGCGTTGAGCCACAGCCGCTCGAGCACCGCCACCCGCCGGTTCACGTCGTCGTGGGGGCCGACCATGACGGGGTCGCCGGTCAGGGCCAGCGCCGTGGTGCCCGCCAGGGTGCGCACCAGTGTCGGGATGTCCTCACTGATCGGGTGCGCGGTCCCGGCCTCCATCTCGGCCTCGACGATCGCGACGATCTCCCGCAGCACCACCTCGAACTGCTGCTCGAGGATGTCGCGGATCTCGCCGTCGGTGTAGCGGGCGGCATTACAGGCCGTCATCACCGGGTCGTTGTGCGCGTACACGGCGGCGGCGCTGCCCACCATCCGCGCGGCGAACTGCTCGGGCGACTCGCCCGGCTGGCGCGGGGCGAAGTACTGGGTGAGCTCTTCGAGTTCCTCGGTGGCCTCGGCCACGATCTGGGCGAGCACCGAGTATTTGGAGTCGAAGTAGAAGTAGAAACCGGAGCGGGCCACCCCGGCGCGGGCGCTGATCGTGGCGACCGACAGTTCGGCGAACGGTCTTTCCTGCAGCAATTCGCGCGTGGCCTGCAGGATCGCCTGCCGCTGCTTGTCTCCGCGCCGCTGCAGGGCCGGCCCCGGCTCCGGATCGGCGGCGTGGGTGCCCATGCTCAGACCTTGCACCACGCCGACCGAAAAGCAAACTTGACAGCCGTCAAGTTTGTGTCGAAGGATGGAGGCACGTGACGGCTGTCACTTGTCCCGGGCACCCGAAGGAGCGTCTATGGTCGCCACCATCAGCACCCCGCAGTACCTGCTGGATCAGGCGCGCCGCCGGTTCACCCCGTCGTTCAACAACTTTCCCGGCATGGGCATCGTCGAACGCCGGCTGCTCAACACCGAGTTCCCGGAGCGCAAACTCGCCGACCCGCCGCCCGGCAGCGGGCTCAAGCCGGTCGTCGGCGACGCGGGGCTGCCGGTCATCGGGCACATCATCGAGATGTTGCGCGGCGGACCGGACTACCTGATGTTCATGTACCGGACCAAGGGCCCCGTCATCTTCGGGGACTCCCCGGTGATGCCGGCCGTCGCGGCGCTGGGCCCCGACGCCGCGCAGGTCATCTACTCCAACCGCAACAAGGACTACTCGCAGCAGGGCTGGGTCCCGGTGATCGGGCCGTTCTTCCACCGCGGGCTGATGCTGCTCGACTTCGAGGAGCACCTTTTCCACCGCCGGATCATGCAGGAGGCGTTCACCCGCTCCCGGCTGGTCAGCTACGTCGAGCAGATGGACAAGGTCGTCTCGCAGGTGGTCGCCGACGACTGGGTGGTCAACGACGCGCGCTTCCTGCTCTATCCGGCGATGAAGGAACTCACCCTCAACATCGCCTCGATGGTGTTCATGGGCCATGAGCCGGGCACCGACCATGAACTGGTGACCAAGGTGAACAGGGCGTTCGCGGTCACCACGCGCGCGGGCAACGCGATCATCCGCACCAGCGTCCCGCCGTTCACCTGGTGGCGCGGGCTGAAGGCGCGCGAACTGCTGGAGCACTACTTCCGGGAGCGGGTCGCCGAACAGCGCGGCAAGGACGGCAACGACCTGTTGTCGGTGTTGTGCCAGAGCGCCGACGAGGACGGCAACAAGTTCACCGACGAGGACATCGTCAACCACATGATCTTCCTGATGATGGCCGCGCACGACACCTCGACGTCGACCGCGACGACGATGATCTACCACCTGGCCGGCAACCCGGAATGGCAACAACGCTGCCGCGACGAGTCCAACCGGCTCGGCGACGGGCCGCTGGACATCGAATCGCTGGAGAAGCTGGAGTCGCTCGACCTGGTGATGAACGAGGCGATCCGGCTCGTGACGCCCGTCCAGTGGGCGATGCGCCAAACCGTCCGCGACACCGACCTGCTGGGCCACTACATCCCCAAGGGCACCAACGTCATCGCCTATCCCGGACTGAATCACCGGCTGCCCGAATTGTGGACGGACCCAATGAAGTTCGACCCGGACCGCTTCACCGAGCCGCGCAACGAGCACAAGCGGCACCGCTACGCGTTCACCCCGTTCGGCGGCGGCGCGCACAAGTGCATCGGGTCGGTGTTCGGGACGCTGGAGATCAAGACGATCCTGCACCGCCTGTTGCGCAGATACCGGCTCGAGCCGCCCCGGCCCGGATACCGGGCCGTGTGGGACTACGGCGGCATGCCGGTGCCCAAGGACGGCATGCCGATCATGCTGCGCCCGCTCTGAGGGCCGCCGCGGCGAACAGCCGGTTGGCGCAGGCGATCACGGCGCGCTGCGCGGACTGCGCCGGATCGTCCGACCAGCCCAGCGCCCACTGGGCGCGCACGCCGTCGGTGCCGCGGACGAAGGTCACGGTGTCGGCGCCCGCTCGCGTCTGGTGGAACCTCAGGATCTCCACGGTGATCCCGCGTTCGTGCAGCATCGCGGTGAGGGCGGCGATCGGCCCGCTCGCGGCGGCGGTCGAGGTGCCGATGCGGTCGCCGACGGCGATCACGGCCCGGAAGTTACGCGCCTGCGGACCGAGGCGCCCGGCGGCACGCGGCGCGTCGGTGCATTCCCATTGCCCCAGCCGCACGGGGCCCGGGGTGTGACCGTAGGTCGCGACGAAGGCCTCCCAGGACAGGGCGTCGGCCTCCTCCCGCAGACCGCGCGGCAGGGCGGCATCGCCGCGATGAGGAGGCCGGGGACTCGGCCGGGTAACCAGCATTTCGGTCTTCTTCGTCGGTCGACAGGAGCGACCGACGGCAGCAGCTTGCGGCCCACAGCGGGGGGTCGGTCCGGGTCAGACCCCGCTGCGGGTGCCGGCTACTACGGCACGCACGAGAAGACGCACGTGCCGAACGTTAGACGCCGCGTGGCGACGATGCAAATTCGGACGATGCAAATTCGGACGATGCAACTTCGGATGCACTGTCGTGTGGCGCAACCCTTCCCGGGCTCAACGCCCGGTATCGTCGTCGTGTCGCCGACGATGGTCCCGCGAAAGTATTGGTGGCCAACACTTTCCGGACCGGGCTCCAAAACGGCTCCCGCTGCGCGGTGCCGGCGATAGCATGCGGTGCGGCGGAAATCGCACGGGCAGATGTTCCACCAGGCAACGAAAGGCGCTTCGATGAACGCGAAGAAGACGGGTAAGGGGATGCAGACGGTGAAGATCCTGGTTGCCGCGGGGGCGACGCTGTTCGCGGTGCTGTCGGCGGGCTGCGCGGCGCAGGCACCGACGACGGGCACCGGCGTGGCCCCGGTGTCGCAGTCCCCCGCGCGCTAGCGGGGAAGGTACGGTCCGGGACAACTCACGACAGGGTCACAAAGCGGGCGGTTCGGCCGGCGGCGGCGGTCCCGCCGGGGCTCAGCCGGCCGACCGCGGCGAAGGCTCGCAGCGCAGGTACGCCCGGATCGTCGTGCCGGTCGCGCTGGTGTGGGTACGCACCAGCTCGGATAGGGCGTTGACCAGGAACAGCCCCCGGCTGGCGCGGCCGGCGGAGCCCGGGTTCAATCGCCCGGCCAGCAGATCGTCGAGCCTCCCGCTGTCGCGCGCCTCACAGATCAGGTGCTCGCCCTCCCGCCAGAAGGACAACCGGCAGGCGCCGTCGGCGTACGTCAGGCTGTTGGTCGCCAGTTCGGTGGCGACCAGTTGCAGGTCCGCGATGCCGTCGCGCGGCAATCCCACCCAGCCGGCGTAGTCGACGGCGAACGACCGCGCGGGACGCAGATCCTCGGATTTTCTGACGGTGTAGGTGACGGCCCTCGGGTTGGCCGTGAGCGGCTGGTTGCAGGCCTCCAGCGCGTCGTCGGGCGCGTACTCGGTGCTGCGCTGCAGCGCACCGTAACTCCACAGCAGCGGGTGGGTGGTGCGGGCGCTGGCCAGGACGTCGTCGTCGAGTCGGCTTGCGTCGTACAGGCACAGCCCGGTCACCGGGCGGCCTTCGAACGCCCCGTTGACCAGCGCTTCGTGCTGTGCGCAGGCGACCAACTCGTCGGCGCTGCGGCCGGGCCAGGCAAGCTGGCTGACGATCCGCACCCGTCGGTCCGGATGCTCCTCGGCGAACGAACTCGCGACCGCCAAAAACCGGCACGGGTTGCGTGCGATTTCGGCGATGTCGGCCATCCGCAGCCCGGTCCGGGATCGGCCGGGCCCGCCGCACAGCTCGTCACGCAGCGTCGCCAGGTTGGCTTCGGGCATGGCGACCAGCACGGGCTCACCCGCCGCCAAACCCTCGGCGACGAAGCGGGCGACATGGTCCCCGCACTCGCGTTCGGACCGGTAGACAAGCGCGGAGTGAAGGAAACCCTGGCGCTCGTTCCTCATGTCCAAGGACACCTTGGCGCTCTCGCTTTCGATCAGGATGCCGGCCCTGCCGGATCGGCCGTGTCGCGTGTTGCTGTGTCCATACCCGCCAAGCGCCTTGGCTATGCGCGCGAACTCCGCTACAGCCACCGGGACGCGGCGGCGTCGAGATGGCGCCGGAGACGGTAGCGGGCCAAACTGTCGTCGCCGGCCGCGACGGCCTGCAGGATGCGCAGGTGGGCGTGGTCGACGGCGACGACATCGTCCCACGTCGGCGGCGGCCGGCCGGTGTTGCTGGACCAGTGCCGGCGGAACAACTCGACGATGATCCGCAGGAACAGGTCGAGCAGCGCGTTGCCGGCCAGGTGCGCCAGGCCGACGTGGAAGCGGAACTCCTCGACCGCGGCGCGGCCCGCGTCGCCGGCGGCCTGGTGGTCGATGCCGCTCCGGGTGTTCAGGAAGGCCGCCACCTCCGGGTCGGTGCGCCGCTGGACCACCCGGGCCACATTGTCGATCTCGATGGCGTCCCGGATGCAGCGCAGGTCCTCGCGGCTGGGCTTGCGGTACTGCAGATACAGCGCGATCGTGTCGATGCTGGCCTGCGGCTGCGGTGTGGTGACGATCAGCCCGCCGCCGGGTCCGCGCCGCATCCGCGCGATCGAATGGTGTTCGAGTAGCCGCACCGCCTCGCGCAGCACCGCCCGGCTCACCCCGTAGCGCTCCAGCAGCGCCGCCTCGGTGCCGAAGACCGAACCGACGTGCCACCCGCTGGCGGCGATGTCGTCGCCGATGGTGGCCGCGAGGCCCTCGGCCAGCTTGCCCCGCGGCGCCTCGGGGTCGACGCGGGGCGCGCGTGGCCGGCCCGCTCGGGCGCCGGGACCCGCCCCGCCCGGGTGATGCTGCTGCAACCAGGCGGTCACCCGTTCCACGTGGCGATCGCTGAGCGTCTTGGCCCGCGCCACGTCGCCGGCGGTGACGGCGGCCACGATCTCGCAGTGGTCGCCGTGCATGTGCTCGACCGCCTCGACGGCCTCGCTCGCCGAGTCCGTGCGCGCCGTGCGCGCATACCGCGCGGTGAGCCTGATCAGCACGTCGACGAACAGCTGCAGGACCGGGTTCTTCGACCTCTCCGCGAGCGCGACGTGGAACTCGTCCCGCGGCGCCGGCAGGCCCGGCCGCCACCGCTCTTCGGCGCGCAGCACCGCTCGCAGCCGCGCGATCCCGGCTTCGTCGATGCATTCGGCGGCAAGCGAGGCCGCCAGCGGCTCCAGCACCCTGCGCGCGTTGAGCAGGTCGCCCGGCGTGGTGCCCAGGTACTCCAGGTAGATGACGACGGCCCGGGTCGCGGGACCGGCGTCGGGCTCGCAGACCAGCAGCCCACCGCCCGGCCCGCGCCGCATCCGCGCGACCTGGTGGTGCTCGACGAGGCGGACCGCCTCGCGCAGCACCGATCGGCTCACCCGAAAGCGTTGCTGCAGTGCCTGTTCGGAGCCCAGCGACTCCCCGACCGGCCAGCCGCGGCGAACGACGTCCGCCTCGATGTCACGGGCAACCTTGGCGGCCAGTTTGTCGGCCTGGCCGACCGCTACGCTCAACTGCGCCCTCCGACAACCACTTTCCAGCATTTCCGGCATCTCCATCAGGTCAGCAGGTCAGCAGCATGCACCCCGCGACCGGACCACCGCCCACGGAGACCACGCCGACCTCGGGGCGCCGCGCCACCTGCCGCTCCCCGGCTTCGCCGCGCAACTGCAGGCAACCTTCGTGCAGCGCCCAGTAGCCGTGCATGCGCCCTGCCGAGAGCTGGCCGCCGTAGGTGTTGATCGGCAGGGCACCGTCGCGGGCGATCCGCCCCCCGCCGTCGACGAACGGCCCGGCCTCGCCGTCGCCGCAGATTCCGAGGGCTTCCAGCCACGCGATCGTCAGAAACGTGAAGCCGTCGTACAACTGCGCGACGTCGAGATCGGTGGGCGTCAACTGGGTGCGCGACCACATCTGGGCCGCGGCATCCGACATCGCCATCTTGGGGTAGTCGTCGCGGTGGAACCAGCCACCGGCGCCGTCGGACCCGCCGATCGCCTCCACCGACACCGCGCGGTGCGGGCAGTCGCGGGCGTACTCCGCGTTCGACACCACCACCGCGACCGACCCGTCGATCGGGACGTCGCAGTCCAGCAGCCCGAACGGTGTCGACACCGGACGCGCGCCGAGGTAGTCGGCCATCGTCATCGGTTCGCGGTAAACCGCAAGGGGATTGAGCGCCGCGTTGCGCCGGCCGTTGAGCGCGACCCAGCCCAGCTGTTCTTTGGTGGTGCCGTAGAGCTCCATGTGGCGGCGGCAGTTCAGCGCCAGCCAGTTGGCCGCCGAGTAGGCGTGCGCCGCAATCAGGTCGTTGACGTCGTCCATCGGGCCGACCGCCGGGCGTGGCGCCCCGTCGGGCGCCTCGAACATCCGCGCGAGCGGCGGGGCGGGGGCGTCATCCCCCTGCGGCCGCACCGGGACCGTCCCGCCGAGCATCTGCACGGTGCGGTACACCACGACGTGGCGGGCCCCCCGCTCGGCGACCGCGCGACAGGCCGACATCACCGGGCTCAGCAGCCCCCCCGTGCCGAACCCGGACCCGCAGTCGGGGGCCTCGATGCGCAGTTCGGCGTTGACCACCCCCGGGGAGGTGTCGCCCAAGCTCGCGATTCCGTCGATGTCGTCGGCTCGCAGGCCGGCATCGGCGATGGCGGCCCGGACCGCCTCCAGGGTGAGTTCGGGCCCCGGGATGCCGGTGCGACGGCCGATCCGGGAGATGCCGATGCCGGACACGATCGCGTCCTTCTCGAAATACGTCATCGCCGCACCGCCGTAAACCGACTCATGAGGAATTGAGTGTACTGTATTGCTCGTGGCGGCCGAGCTGCTCATCGAACACTGCGACGGCTGCGCGCGCTGGGTGCATCCGCCGAGCGGCCAATGTCGTGACTGCGGCGGCACGCTGGTCGCCCGGCCGGTCGCCGGCCGCGGGACGGTGCTCACCTATACGGTCAACCACCACCCGTACAACCCGCAGATCCCGCTCCCCTACGTGATCGCCATCGTCGAGCTCGCCGAGCAGAGCGGTCTGCGCGTGGCCGGCAATATCGTTGACTGCGAACCTGATTCGGTGGCGTGCGGGATGGCCGTCGAGATCCGCCCGGAGCAGGGCAGCGGCGGCGCCCCGGTATTCGCGCCGGCCTGAGGGTGCCGAGCAGACGCAAAAGCCCCAAAAATCGGAGATTTTGGGGTGCTTTTGCGTCTGCTCGGCGTAACTGGCGCGCTCAGTTGATCAGCGGGTCGCGCGGCATGCCGAGGATCCGCTCGGCGATCTGGTTGCGGGTGACCTCCGAGGTGCCGCCGGCGATGGCCATGCCGCGTGCGCCCATCACCATCCGGCCGACCACCGCACCCGGCCCGTCGGTCAGCGCGACCTCGGGTCCCACCAGCGCCGCCCAGATCGCGGCGCCCTCGACCATGTGGTCGGCCAGCTTGAGCTTGGTGATGTTGCCCTCCGGGCCGGGACCGGCCCCCTCGACGCTGCGGGCCGCGCGGCGCAGGTTCAGCAACCGCAGGGCGTGATCCTCGGCGAGGAACCGGCCCACCCGGGCCCGCGCGCCCGCCAACCGGTCGGAGCCCTCCCCGGCCAACTGCACCAGGGCGGGGGCCAGTCCGCCGTAGGACGCCCCGCTGCCACCGCCGATGCTGACCCGCTCGTTGCCCAGCGTGGCGCGCGCGACCGTCCATCCCGAGTTGGGCGTCCCGACGACGTCCTCGTCGGGAACGAACACGTCGTTGAAGAACACTTCGTTGAACTCCGAGCCACCGGTGATCTGCCGCAACGGCCGCACCTCCACCCCGGGCGCCTTCATGTCGATGATCACCGTGGTGATGCCGGCGTGCTTGGGCGCCTCGGGATCGGTGCGCACGGTGGCCAGGCCGCGGGCGCAGTACTGGGCCCCGCTGGTCCACACCTTCTGGCCGTTGATCTTCCAGCCGCCGTCCACCCGGACCGCGCGGGTCTTGACGGACGCGGCGTCCGAGCCGGCCTCGGGCTCGGAGAACAGCTGGCACCAGATCTCTTCCTGGCGCAGCGCCTTTTCGACGAATCTTTCGATCTGCCAATCGGTTCCGTGCTGGATCAGGGTCAGGATCACCCACCCGGTGATCGAGTAGTCGGGGCGCTTGATGCCTGCCGCGCGGAACTCCTCCTCGATCACCAGTTGCTCGACGGCGTCGGCGGCGCGGCCCCAGGGCCTGGGCCAGTGCGGCATCACGTAGCCGGTCGCGAGCAGCTTGTCGCGCTGCGCCTTGTCGTCCAGCGCCGCGATCTCGGCGGCGTCGGCGCGGACCCGGGTGCGCAGCTCCTCGGCTTCGGGCGGCAGGTCCAGGCTGTTTTCCCGGGTCGCCCCGGCCGCGGTGCGCTCGAAGACGTCGCGGGGCGGCGCGTCGCCGCCGAACAGCGCCGCGCTGACCAGCGCCCGGCGCAGATGCAGGTGCGCGTCGTGCTCCCACGTGAAGCCGATTCCGCCGTGGACCTGGATGTTGAGTTCGGCGTTGCGCGCGTACGCCGGGAAGGCCAGCGAAGCCGCGACCGCGGCGGACAACCGGAACTGCGCTTCGTCCGCCGAGGAGTCCTCTGCCGCCGCACGCGCGGCGTCCCACACCGCGGCCACCCCCGACTCCGCGCCCACCAGCATGTTCGCGCAATGATGCTTCACCGCTTGGAAAGTCGCGATGGTGCGGCCGAACTGCTGGCGCACCTTGGCGTACTCGACGGCGGACTCGACGCAGTCCGACGCCCCGCCCACGGCCTCGGCGGCCAGCAGCGTGCGGGCCCGGGCCAGCGCCGATTCCCGCGCACCCGCCAGCACGTCGTCGGCGGTGACCGTGACGTTGTGCAGCCGCACGCGTCCCGAACGCCGGGTCGGGTCCAGGTTCTCCGGCACGTCGACCGTCACGCCGGCGCGGTCGCGCTCCAGCAGCAGGACGTCGTCACCGGCGGCGATCAGCAGCAGGTCGGCCAGCCCGGCCCCCAGCACGATCCCGGCCTCGCCCGCGGCGACACCGTCTTTCAGTTCGACGCGGCCGTCCAGGCCGATGCCCGCGGCGACGGTGCCGTCGATCAGGCCGGGCAGCAGCCGCGACTTCTGCGCGGCGGTGCCGTCCTTGCCGATCACCGCCGAGCAGATCACCGTCGGCACGAACGGGCCCGGTGCGACCGCGCGGCCGAGTTCCTCGATCACCACCACGAGTTCAGGCAGGCCGTAGCCCGAGCCGCCGTGCTCCTCGTCGATGTGCAGGCCGAGCCAGCCGAGCTCGACGAGGTTCGGCCAGAAGCCCGGCCGCACCTCCTCGGCGGCGTCGAGCAGCGACCGCGCCGCCCAGCGCGCCTTCTGTGACGTCAGAAACGCGCGGGCCACCTCGGCGAGTTCGCGGTGGTCGTCGGTCAGGGCAATCGCCATGGGGCCTCCTCGCGACTGGAATGTGACCGCCTGCCCCGCTCCGGAAGGGAGCGGGGCGGCTGCCTAAAGAGTGTACTTATTCCGGCTCGGGCCCGGACCCGGGGTGGCTACTTCGGCGCGAACCGCTGCCCGGCGTCCAGCCGGATGCACTGACCGTTGAGCATCGGGTTGTCCACGATGGCCGCCGCCAGCTTCGCGTACTCGACGGGCCGGCCCATCCGCTTGGGGAACGCCGCGTCCCGGGTCAGGGCGGCCGCCATCTCGTCGGGAACCATGGACGTGATGCCGGTCAGGAACAGGCTCGGCGCGATCGCCAGCACCCGGATGCCCAGCGACCCCAGGTCACGGGCCATCGTCAGGCACATGCCCGCGATCCCGGCCTTGGCGGCGGTGTAGGCGATCTGGCCGATCTGGCCCTCGAAGGCCGCGATGGACGCGGTGTTGATGATGACGCCGCGCTCCTCGTCTTCGGGCTCGTTGCGGGCCATGTGTGCGGCGGCCAGGCGGCTGATGTTGAACGTGGCGATGAGGTTGAGATCGACGACGGATCGGAAGGATTCGAGGTCGTGCGGACCTTCCTTGGTCAGCGTCCGCTTGGCGATGCCGCCGCCGGCGGTCGTCACCACGACGTGCAGGCCGCCCAGTTTGTCGACGGCGCCCTGCAGGGTCTGCTCGGTCCCGGTGAAGTCGGTGACGTCGACGGGGTAGAACGCGCCACCGAGGCCCGCGGCCACGCTCTTGCCGTCGGAGTTCTCCCGGTCCAGGACCGCGACCTGGGCGCCGCGCTGCGCCAGCAGTTCGGCGGTGGCGCGACCCATCCCCGACGCGCCGCCGATGACGACGACCTTCTTTCCGTTGATCTCCATCCGGTTCTCCCTGTCAGAATGCCTGGAATCTGTAACGTTACGTGGGCACGCTAGCGGGTCCGCCCGGCAGGGTTGTCGGCGAGCCGTGCCAAGCTGGTCTCGTGCTCCTTCTCGACGTGGCCGCCACGTCGCTCGCCGTGGGCGCCACCTCGTCGCGCCTGGCCAAGGTCGCCCAGATCGCCGAGCTGCTGCGCCGCGCCGCGCCCGACGCCGAACTCGTCGCCATCGTGGTGTCCTGGCTGTCCGGCGAGCTGCCGCAGCGCCAGATCGGTGTCGGCTGGGCGTCGCTGCGGTCGCGGCCGGCGCCCGCGCCGGAGCCCTCGCTCACCGTCACCGGCGTCGACGCCGCCCTGTCACAGATCGGCGCGGTGGCGGGCAAGGGATCGCAGCCGCGCCGGGCCGAACTCGTGGCCGGATTGTTCTGCGCCGCAACGGAACCCGAACAGGAGTTCCTGGTGCGGCTGCTCGGCGGCGAGCTGCGGCAGGGCGCGCTGGCCGGGGTCGTGTCCGATGCCGTGGCCCGGGCCGCCGACGTCCCCGCCGCCGCGGTCCAGCGCGCCGCGATGCTGGGCGGGGATCTGCCGGCGGTGGCCGCGGCCGCGCTCTCCGGCGGCGTGCCGGCCCTGCGGGAGTTCGCGCTGCGGGTCGGCCGGCCGGTCGGACCGATGCTGGCGCAGACCGCGGCCGGTGTGACCGATGCGCTCCGACGACACGGCGGCGCAACGGTTTTCGAGGCGAAGCTGGACGGTGCCCGGGTGCAGATCCACCGGGCCGGCGGCGAGGTGAGCGTCTACACCCGCAGCCTCGACGACGTCACCGCCCGGCTGCCCGAGGTGGTGGTGGCGACGCTGGCCCTGCCGGTGCACGACCTGATCGCCGACGGCGAGGCGATCGCGCTGCGGCCCGACCACCGGCCGCACCGCTTCCAGGTCACCGCCTCCCGGTTCGGCCGGTCCGTCGACGTGGCCCAAGCCGTTGCGGCCCAGCCTCTTTCGGTGTTCCTCTTCGACATCCTGCACTGCGACGGCGTGGACCTGCTCGACGCGCCGACCACCGAACGGCTGGCCGCGCTGGACGCGTTGGCGCCGCCGGGGCTCCGGGTCGACCGGCTGCTGACGTCCGACCCCGCCGAGGCGGCCCGCTTCCTGGACGCGACGCTGGCCGCCGGCCACGAGGGGGTGATGGCCAAGTCGCCGGACGCGCCGTATCAGGCGGGCCGCCGCGGGGCCGGCTGGCTGAAGGTCAAG
>Ga0207433_10003214_pt1 | contig 31771 bp, 40 predicted proteins | sample YelNatPaOPGAMG01_FD_187559 | JGI IMG/M metagenome (GOLD analysis project Ga0207433, IMG submission 187559) | Hot spring thermophilic microbial communities from Obsidian Pool, Yellowstone National Park, USA - OP-RAMG-01 (SPAdes) (version 3) | ecosystem: Environmental > Aquatic > Thermal springs... | reverse complement strand
TGAAACCGTATCCGTTATAGTTTCCAGCGTAGTTTCCAAATATATGCCCGTTTGTCCAAATATTTGACAAAGGCTTCAACCATAAAGCGATAGTAAAAGAAGATTGAGGTTTCAATAGAGAATTATTAGGTAGTGTTATTCGGTGAGTATTTCCAGAATGATACCGACACCAATTGATTTTACCTGCTGAATTTACAGTTGAAGCATCATTTGCAGTTCCATCAAGATTATTAGAAGTTTGGTCATTGCAATTTGTTCCACTTGTTTCGTCTAATTGCCAAAATCCTACAAGATTTGTTCTCTGCGGAATGGGATATCTTAAAACTACATCTCCACTGGTTGGTTGTTCAATCTGTGCGGGATCCCCTTCTGTATCATCGTAAGTCCCTGCGTCCCAGTCTGCTTTTGAAGTTTGAGTTTTTGATATTCCTGTATTTTGCCAGTATCCATCAATATGACTATTTTTCCCGTCATTAGTTTTTGAAGCAGGATAACTTGCATTTTCAGTATCTGCACTTGCCACAGTTCCAAATCTATTTGCAAGAGATTTATTCTGCAATACCAATTCAATTTTTTTTGTTCCAAAATCTTCTGCTGCCCATTTTGCTAAAAAATTATCACTTACATTCTGCATTTTATAACGCCTCTTGCCTTTCTAACTCTTCTTTTACCTTCCTTGTAAAATCTCTGATCCAGATGTCATCTAATGCTGAAAGTTGCAAAGTATTTATATTGACTGTCAGATTTACTATTTTTGTGCCTGCTCCACCCCCTGCTGTATATCCACCAGTTGTTCCACCACCTCCGCCGCCCCCTCCACCACTTATAGGTGAATATGGAGGCATGCCAGGTTCAGGAGTTGTATATGTAGGAGTAGGTTTGGGAGCTGCTGGTTTTATTTTTATTAGTGGTCTTAATGCTTCCAGTGCTGCCATTCCTGCCAGAATTCCTGGAACTAAACCCCAAGTTAGAGGATCCGACCAATATGTTATAAGTTTTGCTGATAACATTGTTTGGAGAGCATTTATTGTCACATCTACTATCGCATTCCAGGCATTTTCCCATGCATTTTCACTTCCTGCAATTGATTCTCCTATTGCTTTTCCCATTATTCCAGAAATAGAAGCGGATAGGTCAATAATTTCTCCATATTTTTTCTTTGTGAACTCTACAAGGGAAGCAGTTAATTCTTCTTGAGTAATTTTACCTTGTTTGAACAATGCTATCATAGCATCGTAATGTTGTTTATAGTCGTTGAATTCCTTTTCATATTTTTCTTTTAATCTTGTTGTTCCTGCTTCGTCTAATTTTCTCTTTTCTTCTTTTTCATCTTTTGCTATTTGCATTAATCTAAACCTGTAAGTTTCTTCTGCTAATTCCTTGTCTTTCAATACATTAATGATATAATCTCTTTCTATTTCTGCTTCTTTTCTTCGTCTTTCATATTGTCCATGTAAAAATTCTGTTGTTTCAAGTTCAAGTTTTTGTCGGCGTTCTGCAAGTTCTTTTGCTATCTCTTCTCTTTTCTTTTTAAGTTCCTCTTCTTTTTTTGCTATTTCTTCGCTGGTATCTTTATGGACTTTTAATACCGTTTTAGTAGATTCAATTTTTAAATTGTCAGATTTTACCCATATATCAGCACCTTGTTTAGTAAGTTCATTTATTCTATCCATTTTTTCTTTCCAGGTGCCGGGGGCAAAAAATGCAATTACTTTTGCCATAGAATTAGCAAGAGTTCGAAACATTTTTATAGCTACATCGCCACCTGCAAGAATTGCCTGCCATACAGGAGTTATTCCTCTGCCCACATCTTCCATGAAATCATCAAAAGCATTTTTTAATTGTGCAGTTTGTTTGGTGAGGCTTTCTTCTTTTTGTGCAGCGCCAGTGAAGTGATCTTGTAGTTTTTTTACCATTACTTCGACATCTTTTCCAGTTCCTACAACCGCTCCGAATTCTCTTTTGAGCATCATTGCTCCCCGTTCTGGATGAGTTAGAGCCGTCGCAAGTAAATCAGCAGTTGCAGAAAAATCTTTTCCTGTTGCAGAGGCAATATCGGCGGCAAGTTGTGTTGCGGTAAAGGCTTGCTCTAAACTTCCTAATCGGCGGGTTAGATCTCCTACTACTTTATACGTTTGAGTATCAGAAAAGCGGGTTGTTGCTTGCATAGTATCAGCGAAGTCTTTTATGCTTTTTTCTGCTTCACTCCAAGCAATACCCTGTGCTTCTATTTCTCCTTTTAGGCGTCTTAATGCTTCGTTTTCCTCTTCTGCTGCACTGATACAATCTTTGAAAAAATTGAGGACTACTCCTGTTGTAATAACAGGAAGCAATCCTTTAAACATACCGGCAAGAGAAGGGGTTGCTTTTGTCTTGACAGTATTATCAAGTTTAGTAGTTGCCTGTTCGATATTTTGAATTCCTGATACAACTACTTTATCGCCCTTAACTTCCAAAATCAATTCTACTTTGGTTTGTTCAGCCATTTTATTTCACCTTTACTATATCTATTAAATCTAAAATAAAATTCATTTCTTCTAATGAAGGGGATCTTTTAAACCTTCTTTTTAATTCCTGGAAAATAGAAGAGGCAACAAATTTCTCTGTTGCCTCTTCATCTTTTTCATTAATAATTTTATTTCTTATTTCATCTAACTTTTCAAAGTTTAGGTTGGCGATCTCGTTATATTCTTCATTTGAAAGTTCCATTCCCCCCCCTCCCTATTTTTAAAAGAAAGAATTAGGAAATTGAGGTTTCCGTGCTAATTATATAACAAGTAAATTCCTTATTTCCGCTTGTATCTCTGTATGCCCTAAAAGGTATTGGAAGTGTAGGATTTTCTATTCCACCCGATGCAAAATCTGGTGGTCCATTGAAGTAGATATTCGGAAAATTGAAATAAAGAGTATAAGCATATTCTCCTTCAATTGTTGCTCCTGTAAATGTAATTGTAAGTGATGCTGGTGTGCCGTTAATAAACTTCTCATAAACATCTGCATAATCACTATTTTCCACATATGGCTTTGTAATTGTGCCAGTAACATCTATCCTGCCACTTCTGGGCATCTTTTTACGAGTTTGTCCATCATAAATTTCAGCCATAAACTTATTATCCATTGTGAAGTTCCAATCACTAATAGGAATAGTAGTTCCTGCTAATGAAAATGTTGCTTGATGATGCAAAAATGGATTAACAGTCGGGAATGTTGCTGTTGGAGTTGACCCCGGGCTTTCATTTATTCCTATGAAATTGAAAGTTGCTTTTGCTACTCCGCCCTTTGCTGAACTTATGGTCCAGGAAGAAATTACTAATCCATACTTATCAATTACTGTGCCCACATCCCTTTCTATCCTTAAAGTCAATCCTTTTGTATCTCCATATACGGTATCGTCTACAATTGCGAAGTCGTGTTTGTATGCAGAAGTTCCGCCCTGCTGTGTAGAAGATACAGAACCTATTCCGTGCAATAATAATACAGGAAACAACCCTTCTGGATATACTGAACCTGAGACAGAACCAGAAATATCTATTTCTGCTTGCAATCGTCTTACATAACCGGGAACTCCCCTAATACCTGTATCAAGAAATTCAGGTTTATTCTTAGTGAGCCCTTCTGTGTCAAATTCCCAGTATTTCCAACCACTTGTCGCTTTGGTTCCAAGCGTTGCTTCTGTTGCGCCACCCAAAATTCTTTTATATCCTCTTGCTATACTCATTAACTATCCACCTCCTTTGATTTTTTCCCTGTTTTAACTTTTCCTGCAATTGATATCCATTTACCAACTTCATTTTTGTAATGTGTAGGTTCTTTATTTGTTTCTTCAAATCCGCTTTCTATTAATCTTTTACCCTGCTCATCATTTACTTCTATAATCATACCTGCTTGGATTAATCCTAATTCACAAGAGATCTCTTTTGATTTTGTCCAGGTTATATTCATTTCCCCTCCTTATTCAATATTCTCTAATATCTCTACATACAATCCGATTGTTGCTACTTTCAAGAAATAAATCCGTCCTTGGAATTCATAACTTCCAGTTGCAAAAGTGATCCGCATCGGCTTTGATATTAGCATTTGCCCTGTGCCAATTGCCATTTCCATTGTTGTTTTCTTTGAAAGTATTTTCCATACCTGATATGCTAATTCATATATTCCTATTTTGCCTGATGAAGTCCCAATTGCTGCTTCTTCTATATCGTATATCTTTTGCATTATTACTACATTTATAGCAACTGTATGCTTCCATTTTGAAGTTGCAAAAAAATCTATCGGGTCTTCTGCTATATGTAATTCTATGCAAGGTTGAATTTCTGATGGTGCTTCCTTATCATAAATATATATATCTCTTGATGGATTTTCAAAGTTTGTTGTTATCCAACTATCTGCTACTAATATTTCCTTAATTTTTGTAAGAGTATCCACATAAATGTTGCTCATTTTTTATCTCGCTGTGCTTTTAAATAATCAGAATATAATTTATTAAACATTGCAATATCAGAACCCATAAAAAACAAGAATTCTCGTTTTTTTATTTTAACTGTCCTTCTTTTTTTCCATCTCTCTGGTGCTGGGAAGATCCCCCCAAACTGATGCTTGTATGCATATGAAAGTGCAGGTCCAGTTGGTCCAAAAACAACTCTATCTGAAAGAGAACTTGATTTTTTTGATGTTTGAACTGAAGCCCAAATAATTCTTTTATTTTCTGTTTCAATACCTGCTAATATAGACCCCCTTAATACTCCTGTATCCTGTAATATTCTGGGTTCATAAGTTCCTAAACCTCTTGCTCTTGCATAACCCAATTTCTTTGCCTTCCATTCTCTTATCGCAAGAGTCATCGGAGAAAGTTTTTCCCATTTTTCGTGTCCTGCTCTTGCACCTTGCTGTTCAAAAGTCCTCATTACCTGTCCTAAATAAAATACTGCTATTTGTTTAAGAACTGGCTCTTGTTTTATTAATCCATCTTTTATATTTTTTAAAGTTTCTTCATATTGCGATAAATTTTTAAGATTAAATTCTATGACCATTTTTTAAGTCCTAATGCTGCCAGCACTCCTGTCATCATACCAGAAAAAGCTCCCCACATTCCTGCTTTGACTTTTAATGCAGAAATATCTTCTTTAATTTCTGTAAGAGTATCAAATATCTTTGTTATATCTTCTCTATATTCATTTAACTTTGTCATTACTAATTTTTGATATTCTTCCCATCCATTATCATTAGAAGTCATTGCTTTTTCCTTTCAATATAGTAAGAAAGGGGAGTATATTTCACCTCCCCTTCCTTTTAGTCTTTTTCTATCCTTACCCTTATTGCAGAACCTGCTGTTATAGTCACAGTGCCAGAAAAAGTTATTTTCTGTGGTATCAGTAGAGTTTCCCCACCTTTTACCCAAACCTTAAATTTCACAGTTTCACTTGGTCCTTCTGTCATCTGCACACTTGCACTATCAGCAGAGTTTTCGCAAGTAATTATAAAATTCTTCAATATAGGTCTTGATCCGAATGCAGTTAATGCTACTTTTGACCCCGTTCCTATATGATAAGTATCAGCAGAAACTCCATCCATCGCTGAAACTCTCATCACTCTTTTAGAACTTGACCATATAGGATTTGTTTCATTTTCAGTTGCATTATTTAAAATCTGGTCAGTAGTCAGCCACGCAAAGGCGCTTAAGCAAATAAAAACCGATCCCAAAATTACCCCTGCTATCATTATTTTTTTCATTCTAATTCACCCCCTTATCAATTGTTCTTTTCACCTACTACATCTTCATCTGCATAAGTTTCTGTGTCAATTTCCCAAGTGTAAGATTTGTCCATTGTAAATATCCTTTTTACACTCTCAGTAGTAATCTCTGGCTTTGATACGCTTTCGCCTGGTGTAATTATTGCACCCGTGCTATCGTAAAGATGCATCTTGTATTCTGTAATTTGAGTAAGCACATCGTCTACCCATTTTTTCAAATTGTCAAAAGTCCAACCTCCCTCACTACCCACCGCTACCGATGAGTCCGCATAAATATCTCTTAATATCGCCCATTGAGCGTATGCGATATTCAAGCGTTTTATGAGAGATGAAGCCGACAGATTATCTGTCGTATAACCCATCGGCTTCAATTTGCTATCAATGTAATCACTGCCTTCATTGATACGGATATTTCCTTCTGTTTCAGTCCAGCCTTTATTTGCAATTGCTTTTGCTACGGGTGCTACATTAACATCAGTGAAAGTGCAATAAGCCATTTTTTACCTCTTATGCTGATACAGGATTCTGGAATAAATATGCTGCAGTATTTGCTACTATTGCAGTGTCATATTTATCATTAACCCTGATCCAATCGCATCTTAATGCATTTTCTCTCCATCGCTCCACAAGTGGATAACCCTGCTTTCTGAAAAGATAAGCAAAAGAAAGTTGCCTTAATCCTGGTCTTGGATTAACAAAAGCAAGAATTGCGTTCCTGCCCCAGATATCAGTAAGGCTTTCTGTTTGCTCTTCATTAGCAGCATTGTAAATTCCACCTGCTACAATATAATTTTCTACTTCCAGGGCTTCTTTAATCATATCAATTGTGATCACTCCGCCCCGTGTGTATTTGAAGATATTGAGCAACTGAGGATGCCTCTTGATTACTTTATGCACTTTTGCTGACACTAAAAGTGTATTTGGCATCAGTGCAATTTTGCTTCTAATCAATTCTTTTGCAGTGTCAATATCATCAATCAAATCACTGGATGGATCGTCCCAAGTTGGTGAAGGAGTGCCATAATGCCCACTTGCGTAATTATCTGGATTTGTTGCTATTGCTGCCAGTTGATATTCAAGATTGAGTTTTAATCTGTCTGTCACTTCCTCTACGGTATCGGCTTCATAATTTAATGGTTCATCTGCGTTATCTCTTACTTCATCAATAATCTGTCCTTCAAGAGAATGCTCCTTCAAACTATAAGCCGAAGAAGCAGTGATCTTATATTCTACTTGCTTTGCTCGTGTTCCTGGAGCTCTCAAGGTATCAGCAAGTAGAAAATCCTGCTTACCGTAAATGAAATATTTGTCGCTATCTTTTTTGACTGGTATGACTGTAAAAAGGCTTTCGCCTACAAATGCAGCGTTTTTATACTTAATGCTCAAATTTGTCAATGCTGCATCCATATGTACATCTGAAGTCGTCGGGTTCATTCAAATCACCTCCATTTCAATTTTTTATTTTATGATGCACGCTGTGCACCGGGAGTTAATAAAATTTCCATCGTATCTCCTGCTGCACTTGCTGCGGTCAAAGCAATTCCTGCTACAAGATCCCCATCAGCAGTTTTTGCCACTGCTGTTCCTGAAGCAGTAGTTCCTACTTTTGCTCCTTTTGAAATTTCAGCACTTGCTTTAACTTTTGAAACTCCATAGATCCTAACTTGTGCTGCCTTCCCAGCTTTAGGCTTATTTTGCAAAACTCCTATTACCTGATCTGTGGCTGCATTGCAGACATCTACCTGATTTGCACCTGTGCCGAGTTTTACAAAATAATACTGATACGAACTCAAATCATTTTCCGCTTCAAAACTAATGTCTAAAACATAATGTGCTCCTGGACTTGCCATTGAAAATCACCTCCTATTATTTATTCCTTATTTTTACATTACTTACTTTTTCTCTAACATCTTGCTTGCGATAATAAGAGCATCTCTATCAGAGATTTTCTGCTCTTTTGCAATCTTCTCTGCAAGCAGTGCGAGATCCGCTCTATCAATCCTCATTCCTGGTCTCTCTTCTTTATACCTTTCCGTAAATTTATTTATTTCTTCTTCACTCAAACTTATCTTTTCCATTTCTTCTTTCGCCTCCTTTGAATTAATTAATTCCTGCATAATTACTCCTTTGCTTTTCACCAGTTCCTGCAAGAATTTCAGGAATAATTCTGAAATATTATAGTTCTGTTCGCCAAACTTTACCACTTCCTCTTGCTTCTCAAAATATTCAATAAAGAAGTCTAAATATGGATCAAAAGCAGGTAAGAGAATACCTTTATTTCCTTCTCTTAATTCTGCAAAAATCTTTTCTCTTTTTTCTTTTTCAAGTTTTGCGACTTTTTCCATCAATTCCTTTTTTTCTTTATCTTCTTGCTCTTTTGTTCTCCATTCTTCTGTGCCAGGCCATTCTCCTGTTGCTTTATATTTTAACCAGGCACAAAATCTTTCAGGGGTTGTGACCCCACTAACATTTTCCAAGCACGCAGTATAAGTTCCACCCAAAGAATCGAAAGCACTTTTATAACTTTCCCTTGTCCATCCTGCGGGATCTCCACCGGGCAGGGCAAATTTCTTTTCACTTAATTTTGTTTTTGCTTTTTTAGCCTGTGCAATCATATCACCTTCATCTATTTCATCACCAATCTTTTCTTTTATATCTGCGTCTACTTTTATCATCTTTTTTCCTTCCCGCTCTTTTTCAACTTCTACTTTCACGCATTTATTTAGTTCCTCGTTCCATTCCCAACCTTTCGGACAAACCTTTTGTTCCTGTGCCTGAACCTTCTCATCTGCTGGAACACATCGTTCTTTTTCTGCATCCCATTCATAACCTTCTGGACATTCTATTGCTTCGTCTTCTTGTAATTTTTGTAACCTTAAATCAGCTATAAACTCTGCTAATTCATCAGTCGTCAAACTTTCCTTTTTCTTCTCTTGCATATAAGTCTTTGCTTTATCTACACAACACGGCAAAATTCTTTCTATGTCCTTTAATGTCCAATTTTTCATTGCTTCGTTCACCTCCCTTAATTCAGATTCTGAAAATGATAAAACAAAAGTAGGCATCTCGGAATACAGATTCATTATATCGCCCATTCCTTTTATGGCGGGCATATCTGCTCCTAACAATGCTACTGCTTTTAATACTTTTCCTATTTTTTCTTTTGTAACAGGATGCTCAAAATTCTCGTATAATTCTGCACTAACATTAGTATAAGCCCGTGCTCCGATTAAATCATAAATCTTGCGAGGCACATCTATAAAATCTCCAAAAAGATCATTTCCAATTCTGTAAAGATTTACTACGTGTCCTATGGCGGGTAATCCATCTACTTTGAAAGGTTGTGCTTCATTGTGTCCTAACTTTATGCGGGGCTCTAAAAGTCTTGCTTTTAATAGTGAATTGGTATTTTTAACAATTTCTTCAAGGTCAGAAATTTGCAAGTTAACTTTTTTCCCATTTGCATCAGTCCATATTCCTGTTTTCATTATCGGCACTCTCTCTATAGTAAAAGTATCAAGAGTTTTCTTTTTCTTCTTTTGAGTTTCTACTTGCCCTGGAATATGAACATCAGAAACATCAGGAGAAGCATTAGACCAGATCCCCCCTGCGATATATCTTTTGCAGTGGTCGTAAGTCCAGCCCTTTTTTCGCATACAATCCTGAATTAACTTTTCTAATTCTGCACCTTCTGGCAATTTACTCACCTCCTAAAAAGAAAATGCGTATATTCACAATACGGGAGTTTTCACTCCATTCTCATTAAGAATATACGCATTGAAATCTAACTAACTTTTTATCACTTAATATTATAGCATATTTATAGTGAACCTGTCAAGTTTTTTAATTTTATTCTCTTTTATTTCCAGGTTTATCAAAACCTTCGTCAGGCTTTACCCAACTTGGAGGTGGTGGCGATTCTTCCCATTGTTCACCTCTTACAATTGGAATTACCAAACAGCGGCAGTTCCCCGCCCAAGTTGTTTTATTATTTCTTCTTATCCAGAGTGTATGGTATTTCGGAATTTCTACACAATAGATATAACCTTCGTATCGTTCTTTTTTCAAATACTTTTTATGAAATGTAAAATATTCACTTTCTAATTCTCTAACAAAATATATATTTGTATTTAATTTATAAATCCCGTTTCTAAATTCAACTTCTTTGCCTTTGTTATTTTCAAAACTAAAAGATGGATAATGCCCAACTTTTAAAATTAATTCACCTAAATCCTCAGCCATCTTCTTGCTTGATGTCGTATATGACTTAATATCATAACTTTCATATCCATTTTCAAACTTATGACCTGGTATAATATGTCCATCTCCTAAAAGATATGCATCAAGAAATTCTCTTATATTCTCTTTTGTCATTTCCTTTATTTCTATGGGAATATATTTTTCAAATGATTTTCCAAACTGACTTAAATATTCACTTAATATCGGTAAAGGTTTTATATAAATCGCTTCCTTCCCGATCCATAATAATTCTTTTATCTCTGATAACTTTTCAATTATCTCATATTTTTTATCCTGTTGATTTTGTGATATTTTTATAACCCATTTATTTGATTTTGTAATACTTCCTTCTGAAAGCCAATAACCCATAAATCTTGCAAAAGTTTTTGCACTCATAAAACCAAGGTATTCTTCTTTATCCCGTCCTATCCATTTAGATGTTCTATAAAATAAATCACTATCAGCAATCTGATTAGCAAAAATAAATTTAAGATTATCTCTTTTCTGATGTCTATCCCAAGATTTTTTAACAAGCAAACTATGATTGGGTGTGCATTTTAAATCAAAATTCCAAGAATGAAAATGATACATTTCACCTTCATATTTATCTTTATACCATCTTATTGCCTTTTGCCATTCGAGATCTTTTGTCTGTGGGGAAAGAGACAAGAAACTTTCATTCCCTCTTAATTCTTTGAAAAATTTCCAACCTTCATTTGTATAAACCTCTGTTAATTCATCAAAACAGTTGTATCCATTAGGAGGATACAAGGAATCCCATATCGGATTATTAACAGAATAAATCCTTCCATCCATTTCTGCGTGTGTTTTTCTTACCCTATCATCAAGAATTGCCGAATACTGATATGCTTCTACAAAACCTTCTAAATCTTCATCTTCAAAAATCTGTCTGCGAGCCTGATTATAAACATCACTAAGTTTTGTCCTTATTACTGTTTCCAGACGATGCCCTGTCATTGCTTCTTCTTCTATCGGTTCACCCTGTATGTAATATGCTTCCATTCGTGATTGAATTTCTGCAATAGTATCTCTTATATTTGCCCCCGTTTTAATCGCATTAAAAAGCACTTCCTTGATCTCTTTTTCAATATAGTCCCGCTCTACTCCTGCCATCCAGAATGCTTCTTTGTCAAAAATATTCAATAATTCTGTCGGAGTAATTCTCTGTAAGGATACAAACTTTAATTCTTTTCTTTTTGCGGCCAATTCCTTTCGTGCATCTGATTTGCCTCGTCTAAAAATCTCCTCCATCATATTTTGAAACTCTCTTTTTACATCACCTACATATTTTAATTTTAGTTTAGGAATAGCATTGATATTTTTTTCTTCAATTATTTTTTTGCTTCCTATTTGCTCAATTAAATCATCTACACTATCTTTAATAATACTACCTATCTTAACTCTATACCTTTCTGTTATATCATCTTGAGTATCTTTAATTTCTTTGAAGTCAGTTTGCTCTTCATACTTTGTTAGAGTTCGCCGTCTTACTCCTGTAAATATATCTTCTTTAAAACTTGTTAGCTCGGGGATCTCTATTTGCGGATTTTCCACTATTGGTGCGGGTGCTTCCCCTGTTTTCCTTTTTGGCAGTTTTAATTTATCTCTTATCCATTCTTCGTCTTCTGGAATAGGTTTTATCGCACCTTGACTTACGCCCTGATAATACTTATCAATAATCTGAGTAATGTCTTCTTGAATCAGTGGTTTGAATTTAAACTCTGGATATTCCTGAACATCAAGATAATTATAATCTACAAGTCGCTTGATTAACTGCTGATTTATTGCTTTCTTTTCCAAATCATCTGCTAACTGCTCTTCATAAAAAAGAAGTATGTCAAAATGAACCTTACCTAATGCATAAGAACCTGTTCCACCTGTTTCAGCAGTTAGGGTTTGCCCCAAAATTGTTTTTCTGATTTCTTTATCAATATAGTCTATGATATCCAAAAACATTGTTGATCCCCGTGTAGAAACTTCCTGAATTGCGACTTCCACATCGTTTGGAATAACCATTCCTGCTTCAAGTCTTAATTGTCTTAAAATTGTTAATAAATCGCTCTTTAGCCTTGCATCTATTCCTTTTGGGTGTTTTATTATTGGCCAAGGATGTCCGAACTTTTCAATATATACTCCGAATGCCCTCAATACTACTTGCTTCATAAACCACAGGTCATACAAACTTCTTATTCTTGACACTCCAAAAACATTTTCATATCTTTTATTGAAACTATAAATAATAAACTTTTCTGTAGGATATCTTTCTCCATAATGAATTGAACTGATATTTACTATTCCATTTTCCAAAAGATTATCAAAATCATCAACTGCTATATTAAAGTATTTGGGATTTTTGCTCTTTATTGCTGTCAGTCCTATTTTTCCTGCATACTTGCCTTTTTTAATCGGATTCCAGATAAGTTCATTTAAGGAGATCCCCATTTCTACTGCACCCATAATTTCTCGCAGGTCATCTTCAAAACTACCTTCAACATTTTTTAAGTTCCATTCCACAAAGTCCGCTATCTCTTTATTTCTTTCTTTATTTATTTCCTTGCCTGTTTCATCAGTTTCGGTTGCTGGTATAATTTCCCAGCCACTTGATAACCTAATTGTTTTTAATGTATTGATTGAACTTTCTATTTCGCTGTCTTGCATCATTTGATTGAAGATATCAATTTTTTTGCGTGATAAAAGTTCATCTCCATAATAGGGAGTAAGTTTCATTCGTTTATAGATTGATCCTTCATCAATTGCAACTTCAATTCCCAGATATGGCTTTGTCGGTGTTTGTGGAGTTTGGCGTTGAATTACTTTGCCCCACGCATTATCCACAAATTTGCCGACCCGTGTAAATAATCCTTCTTTATCTGGCATAAAAACCTCCCACTTTCATTGAAAGCATTTTAAAATTCCAATCCATAATTTTTCCCCTCTTCTATTTCTTTAATCACATTATCCAATCCACCTGTTTCTTTATCTAGTTCAAAACCCTGCACTAATTCCACCCGTTCTTTCACTTGCTCTATTGCTTCTTCTGGTGTGTTCCCTAATCCTATTACCGAACAAATAGAAGTAAATCCTGGCACTGCATAATATTTATTTTTATGCTTCATAAACCGTCTGAACTTAACATAAGGCCTGATTTCTTCTGGAAAAGAAACTTCCAGCCAATTGTTCTGTGCCCATTCACTATCTAATGAAACTCCTGCTCCATATTTTGCTTTTGGGATTAAGTCAATGAGATTTCCCTCGCTTGCCTCCCAGATAAACTCTGCAAGATTTTCCCATATCTCTAAATGTATTGCGGTCGGCACGGGCATCGGACTACGTAGAGTATAATCAATTAAATATCCCGTTCCTTTTTCATCTACTCTTATTTCCGTAGAAAAAAATGAGCGAGTAGAAAGCTGTTCAAAAATAAAACTTAACTTATCATTAACTAATTTTACGGGCTCTGGGATCTCTTCATATTGACAAATCTTACCAATATATCCTGTGCCTTTCATTTCATATCCATACATTCCATAATTCGGATACTTTCCATCAACTACAAATCCGTCATATCCGGGTTCAATTCCTTCAATCTTATCCTCAATTATGAACTCAATTAAATTCTGTCTTGGTCCCAAGACATTCGCAAGATAATCTAAATACACTTTTGAACTTTCATAATCTTTATGTGCAAAACTTTCTATGTCACCTCTAAAATTATTCAGTTTGATAAATTTGTTTACTTCGCCTACTAATGCTTCTCTTAATTCCTTTAATCCTTCTACTTTTACTGTATTCTGGTATGGCAAACCTATCTCTTTTTGTATAGTTCTGCCATACCATCTATTATTTTCTAATTGCTCTGCCATTCCTGCACCAAAAACTCTATAGTCATTATCTCGTAAGAATTCTACTATATCCTGACAATAAGTATCTGGGAAAAAAATAAGGTCTACCTCATCTACATAGTCCCAGAAATTGTGAATTCGGTAGACCTTTTCGCTTTCTAATCCACTACCAATTAGTGCTTTATTTGATTTGGGAAATGCATCCTGCCAGTGGCAGAAATAATAAACCTTGCCAAACTTTTCAGCAAGTTTTAATGCAAGTTCAGTGCAAAGCCCATAATCATAAATAAGACAAGTTTTCGTGCTTAAATCTTCCATTCTATATAGCCTCCGAAACTATAAGTTCCACAGGATCCCTGTTTGGCATCGGTTATACATTATAGCATAAAGTATATGAACCTGTCAAATCTCAATTAAATTTAACTGTTTTTATTATACTTTTTTGGTGCTACTGTGTAATTCGTTCTATATCGCTTTCTTGCTTTCTTTAAGTTTGCAATATGCTGTGGAGAAAAAGCCTGCCCATACTTCATAAGGTTTTTCTCTATCCACTCTCTAACTCCAAAACTAATTGCTTTTCTTTTTGCTTTATTCATTTTTTCCTCTTTTCATTTTTGCCAGTTTCTCATTGAGAATTCGTCTTCTTCTATATTTTCCTGAATTCCCATACTTTCTTTTAGTTCTTTTATACTTTCTGCAAATTCTTCTTTATTAATTGCTTCAGGACTGTATTGCCTGGAAAATATTACATATCGCTCTGCATCTTGTCCGTGATTATTTTCTTTTAATGGTTCGTCAAGTGGTCTGTCATATTTATCTACTTTCCATTTATACCTTCTTTTTTCTTCCTGTAAATTTAATGAACTTTCGCTCAAATGAATAAAACATTCTTTTACTCTTTTAATTCCTGCTACTACACTATCTTTTGGCTTTAGTGCAGGTTTAATTCCAGAAAAACCTGCCTTTCTAATTATTTCAATATCAGATGGATCTTCGCTATCAGCCCAGATAGTTCTATGCCTGTATTCTGGCGGTATTACTTGTTTCATCTTTTCAATTAACTGATTGCAATCTAAATGTGTTTGATATATTAATTCCCGCTCATAAATATGCTGTTTGTTTTTGTGCTCTTCTGGACAATTCTGCGGGATTGTTTTCGAAAAGTTCAGTTCCACTAATGCTGTTGGCACATTATAGCCAAAATCAAGTCCGTATTCAGTATCAGCAAAATCTCGCTCAAATTCTTCATCACTAACTATGTCCCAGTTTAATCCCTCTTGATAAATTATACCTGTTAATATTGCCCACTGCCCCTTACCATATATAAGCCAGTATGCTCTATCTTGATGTTCCAACTCCTCTAAATGATGCCTCCGCTCTGGCGTCAAAAAAGCGTTATCGTGATAAGTGAAGTTTCCTATTGCCATATTTGGGGGGGGATTTTCAGTTAATGGCTTTAAGAAACTTGTTATATCTTCTGGATTGTAATCACAATATATTTGATTTTTCCCATTTATATTTTTATTCCTTGCCCACAATCTACATTGTAAATATTGCCTTTGACTTAACTCAATTGCTTCATTTATCCAGACATAATTGCAGAACCGCCCTTTAATTTTTTCTGGCTTATCTAATCCGATGCAATATACTTTATTGCCATTTGGGAAAGTTATAATTAAATCGCTATCGTGATAAGTGCAAGGGATCCCCCACTCAATTAATCGCTCCTTCCAGAATTGATAAATAGCGAACTTAACACTTGCCCTATATTTTTTTACACAGACAAATTTAATTTGCTTTTCTTTTAGCAGTTTTTCAAAAGTAAAATATTGAACCAATGACCAGGTCTTTGCTGCTTCAGAAGAACCATACAAGTGAATTTCTTCTTTATCTTTGTTATCAAGCAAGAATTGATACTGCTTATAATTTACGCCTATAAATTTATTTAACATCTATAATCCCTGCCTCTTGCAATTCTCTTGGTAAAGGTTCCCCTGGCTTAACCATAATCAAAACATAATTTGTATTGCCTATACTCGCCCCTTCCAATTTTATTTTATCCTGCTGGAATTCAGGATGCTTGTTTTTAAGATAAAAAATTATTGCAGTAAGATCCTTTTCTACAAATACCTTTTGCAATAATAAATCTTTGACCTCGCCAATTACTTCCTTTTCTATTTCTAAAATTGTATTCCTGAACTTTTCATCTTTTTTAATCCAGTCATAAAAAGTTGAAGTATTAATGTTAGTCTTTTGTGCTGCCACAGTAATAATGCCTTTGTAATGTCTATAGTTTTCTATAAAGATTTGCTTTTGCTGTGCGGTCTTTTTTGCCCTTGCTTCCAAACTTCTTTCTAATGCCTTCTTTTTTATAGTATCGCTTCTATTTAATTTATTCATTTCAGTTTTATTGCTTCTTTACCTGTGAATTTTTCAAATCTGTATAATATCACTTCTGCATATCGTTTTTCTGTATGCCAAGTCAATTGCATTTTCCCCTTCCATCTATATATTATACTTCAAAATTACCATAAAAGTCAAGAGTATACAATAATTTTCTTATTCATTTTAGTAAAATAAAAATAGCGAATAAAGGCTTAAATAATCGTCAAAACAGAAAAAGACATAGAAAGAAAGGGGTGAAGCAAAATAACGCAACAGAAGGCAAAAGAACCGCATTCTGTTGCGTTGGGGCGCACTGGTTCCGCTCCTTCCCTTCTTCTTTCCGCTCCTTCTGGGTCTCTGTTTGGCATCTGTTTCTGGTCCACCCGGGTGGACCGGAAACAAACAAAAAGGGAGACAGAGAATGCCCTCTATCTCCCTTTTTGTTTTTCTTTCTTACAATTACATTATCACATACTGAAGGATAAGAGACTTAATCTCCTCTTTCAGTTCTTTCATTCGCCTCCTTCCCGTTCTTGTTTTTCTATATCCTAACATAGACAATTTTCGTTGGAGTAATGCTTCACAGAAACGTTTCTGTTCCTGTGTGCACGCTTCCCAAAAGTCCCGCCAAGACAATTTTTGGTCTATGTCAGGCTCTATCCTCGCCAAATTTTCAATTCCTTCTTTGTCCAGAGACAGGACAACCTGTCTCTGGTGAGTATAAGGATTTCTCAATAGTATCATTTTTCCCTCCTTTCCCTGCCTGTGGCAGGATATAAATAAGGAGAGACCGGATTAGCTGGTCTCTCCTATCCAAGGTTCACCCTCCCTGATTACCTCAATCTTATCGCTATACCCATTTTCAGGAGTATAGCCATCTAGCTCATTATACCTTTTCGCGCATTCGACCGCCTCCTTTTGGCGCGCGAAAAAGTAAATGTCTACTTTTTCGCGCATCCATTCTATAATCTCTTTTTTCCTTCCCCTGGTTGCGAGGACCACCCAAGGTCCTTTGTAGCCTTCCTTCATTAACACCGCCCAGGGCTCCCTAATTTTCTTATACCCGTAGATTCCGGCCCTGAGATTACGAACAGGATATGCTTCTTCCTGTTCGAATTTGTTCCTTCTTTCAACCCACTTCTCCGCCTTTTCCTGACTTTCGAAAAAGTGAATTGGAAGAAACGTGTCGTTCACATAGCCCTTTATTTTTCTTACCACCCACGGTCCGGATGTGCTATTCATCCGGACCGCAACCCAGGTATCTTTTTTGATTTCCATTTCCCCTCCTTTCCCTGCCTGCCCGGCAGGATAAATAAAAAAAGCACGAGACCCAGTCCTACACACATCGTAAGCGTGAGGACCAGGCCTCGTGCTTGTAATTACCTTTCCCCAAATTTCAAAGAACAATTCCCCCCTTTTTACTTTTTGGAAGCGGGGGGAACACAAAAGTAGCTACCACTTCTATTGTGGTAGCTACTTAACCCTTTCCGAACTTCCTCAGGAATCTGAGGAAGTTCGGGGACTTCCTCGAGAACGGCATACTCGCCGTTCTCTTCTTTTATTTCACCATTCCAGATGCCTACATTCCAGTAGACATCTGGATTGTCGGGGTCAACCGGGAGATGCCCGGTGACCTCGACAATTATGTCCCCCTTTTTCAGGGGGACAATAGCCTGGCTTGTCGAACAAGCCAGGGGACCTGACTGCCGCAGGAAAATTGCCTGCGGCAGTTGCCCTTGCCTTAAAACGAACACCCCTTCAAAGGTGTTCGTTTTAGACCCACCTCCCACTCCCACACAGGGAAGCCCCGTGCGGGAGCGAGAGATGTAAACTCTCTCTAAGTGATAAATTCTCATTTTCCCTCCTTTCCCTCAGGATAAATAAAAATTGGAAGTCACCTCCACCTTACAAATTTGAAGGTGGAGATTTTCACTCCACCTTCTTTTTCCTCTACCACCCTTTCGGTGGTAGGGAAAATGACTAACTCTTCCTTAGTCCTAAAATGACAAAGGACTAAGAAAGTCAGAGTGGACTCTCCCTGAATGGAGAGCCTCCACTCTGTTTCCGGGGTATCGACCCCGCTAGCTGAAATATGCCATCCTGTTAGTTGGCATATTTCAGATAATAATTTTTCACCCATTTCCTTTACTTCTTCCCGGCTTGCTTCAGCCGGGACGTTGGGAAATGGGATGAACTTTATTTCATCCCATCCCCTTTTTTGTTCATCCACCCACTTTTCGGGTGGATGATTCGAAATTACTAACAATTTCATTTTCCCTCCTTTCCCTGCCGTCCAGGCAGGATAAATAAGGAAAGGCCGGATTACCCGGCTTTTCCTTATTTTCTTTCTACTACATATTATATCACATTTTTTTCTTTTTGTCAAGTAAAAAATGATTTTCGATGCATTTTTTTTCTTTTCACTTTCCAGCAGTAACACACCCGCACATAATCGTAACACCATTCCCCGACGAGAAACCAGAAAAAAACCCAAACTCAAAACTCCCTTCAGAAAAAAAGAAAGAAAAGAAAGAAAAACAAAAAAAGAAACAGAAAAAGAATACATACAATACACTACACGATCCGATGCACGATACACTGCACGTTTCACTGCACGAAAAAGAAGCACCGAACCCGGCGCCCGGCCAGTGGAACGAAGAGGAACCGAAGTTCAAGGGAACTGATGTTTAAAGGAATTAATGTTTATGGGAGATGATGTTTAGGGGGACTAATGTTCGAAGGAACCGATGTTCGAAGGAATTGATGTTTGTGGGAGATGATGTTCGAAGGAGCTGATGTTTGGGGGGACTAATGTTCAGAGGAGCTGATGTTCGGGGGAACCGAAGTTCAAGGGAACTGATGTTTAAAGGAATTAATGTTTATGGGAGATGATGTTTGTAGGAAATGAATATCGCACCATCTCTCTTCTTATTTTCTCTCCTTCTTCTTTCTTCAGTCATCTTCTATTTCCAGAATAGGAATGGGAAGGAAAAGGAAGAGAAGAAAGCGCACGATCCCTGTGGGACAATACCTCTATTTTTGACATTTTACCGAAACCCCCGGTCCACCCGGGTGGGCCAAATTACACTTCTCGGATAAAATCAATAACTCTCGGTGCAGGGTATAGATAGTGCCAGACACTAATCCTATCTTCTGTGTCTATTAGCACTATCACTCCACCAATATCGGGTTGCATTTTCCCATAGGACTTCAGATATACTCTATCAGGAGTGTAAGAAAGCCAGCAGGGAAGTTGAATGAGATGCTGGTTGGGTAAATGCAAGTGCATAAAAGAATGAAAATGACCTCTGACACAGACATCTATTTTTGGTATCTTTCCCACAGCTTGAGCAGCCAATTGGAATAGTCCTTCTCTATCCAGCATAGTTGCTCTGTATATCCAGGACCCTCCTTCACCGTGAGCAATATTGAAAACTCTTGAAGTGCCTCTAATCCTTGCGTTAAAAATGGGTCCATGGAACTTTCCTTTCAGTTGTCTTGCGATGTATTGATGTATCTGAAATTCCCTCGACTCATGATATAGGGACCCTGAAATTAAGTGAAATTCCCTTCCCTTGACCAGTGGTGTTAGTAATTCTATGCAGGCGTCAGCCTGTGTTTCCAGTTCGGGAAGCATAAGAGACCTTCCCAGACCATGGGGATTGTTTCCGTGTATCGCATCCCCACAGTGAATTACGGTATCCACTCCTACTTGAGCACAAGTTCTACAAAATCGTTTCCAATAAATATATAGTTTTTTCTGTCCAGCATTTAATTTTACTCTGTTTCCTTCTGGGAAGGAAAAATTGGGCGGGAATAAAGCGAAGCGGGAACCAATATGTGTGTCAGAGATGAAAGCAAGAACTCTTTTAAATTTTTTCAATTTTTTCACCTCCAATTTTTTTCAATAATTCCCTGTAATACCTTTCATTTAATACATCTTCATACGGATACTTTTTTGCCAGCCTCATCTTGTCAATTTTGTTCTCAATCTGCGAAACAGACAAATCAAATACTTTTGCTATCTCATCTTTGCTAATCTTTCCCTTCCTGTAATATTGTCCATATAATTTTTCCAGTATCCTTTCCATTCTGGGTGTCCATTTTACCCGCATAGTCCCTCCTATTTCAATATTTTAATCAATTTATGTATTAATTTTTCTTCTTCTTTTTCTTCTGCTTCTCTGATAGTATCTACAAAGCTTGAAAGAAGAATGTGTAAAACTTCGTGCTTTGCCGTATTTTTAATTTTTTCTTTAATATCCTTTTCAGCAAGCATGTCTAATTCTGTGCTTAAAGTAATAGTCGCTATATTCCCTTTACTTAAAGCTATCCTTGAAAAACAATTATGTAATTTCTGGTGGTCATAGTATACCTGCCAATCGGAAAGTTCCAGTCTTTTTAGCCAGTATTCGCATTCCTTTTTGAAGAATTCAAAATCCTTTTTCGTCGTTCTGTAAATCATTTTTCCCCCATTTCTCAAGCATTTCTTTTACTTTTTTATGATACAATTCTTTTGCTTTCTGCAATAAAACTTCTCTATGCATTCTGTAATATTCCTTTGCTCTTGCTTTCGCCCTTTCTCTGTTTTTGTAATACCAATCCAGGGCCTGCTGAATTATTACCTGTCTGTTCTTTTTATAATACTTTCTCCTGTATTTTTTCCAATAGTCAGGATGCGTAGCAATAAATCTTTCATAATACAGTTTCCGTTTCTCTGGTGTTATCATTTTCCTTTTCCTTTTCTATGTAGTTTTTTAATGCTTCTCCTAAAGAATTGCCTATACCTATTATTCTGGTATCCATCACAAGCCAGAGATAGTTATAATCTGTTTTTATGATACCAACAGATACATTCTTTTTTGTTTCCTCTCTTGCTTTTCTCCATATTGCTTCAAGGTCAAACATTTTATTCTCCTATTTTAATATTGTGATTATTGGTTCCTTTACCCTATCTTTAAAAATCCACAATTCTTTCGTAGTGTTTGGAGGTGCTTTATATAATTCGAGAAGTTCTCGGTCCGCAGGACAACAATAGGAAGTCTTAACTTGTATCATACGCCATCCATTTTGATTGCAAGCTATTAAATCCCATATACCAAAACTACCGCCACTTCGGAAAACATCATATCCTGCTTTTATTAATATCTTTCTTGCTTTATCTTCTTGTCTCCACCCTTTTCTTTTAGCGTTCATTTTTATCCCCTTTCTTTCTCTTTTCCCGACCTTTTTCTATTGACTTATAATAATAGCAGGAGCTACCGAGCATCGTGTCTGACTTGTAGCAAACAGAGCCTTCTGCAACTTTTACAGCGCAGGTGGATGTATCAGACGGAGAAGCCCGCACCACCCGGCGTGCCCCAGTTATTACGTGCCCCGGTCACTTCTCAAGCACCTCATAATTATCATAATAGAGATACAAAATTGTCTCCTTCCCTGCCATAATCGTTTTTATTCTAATACCCCCATCTTCAGACAGGTCAACTACTTTCCCTTTCCTCAGTTCACCCAGAAAATTAAACCCGATTACATCACCAATTTTTAACTTTGTCTTCTTCATCTCTCCCCCTCCAGCATTTTTTTAATTCCTTCCAGATTTTCCCTACTCTTATTTTTTGGCTTACCCAGATTTCTTTTCTGAATAAATTTAAACTGTTCCAGATACAATTTTTGGTAAAATAAACTTTCTCTTTTAAGGGAAAGAACCTCTTCTTGTAATTCTTTCTGTTTTTCCCTTACCATTCCTATATCAATTTGCTGAATAGTAATAACAATACCCAGAATAAAGACAACAGCAAGGAAAAACCAGAAAGGAACTGATAAAGGATTATCATATCTTCTTATCATTTTTCCCCCTATGGATACAGATTTTCTTTAACCGCATACTTTTGAAAAACCTTTTCAAGAAGCATAAGCAATTCCAGCTCTTGGTCAAGCACATCATCTTTACCGAAGTATTTGACGCAAAATTTTTCTATGGCTGCATGAATATCCTTTTCGAAGTTTCTCACATTCTCCTCATGGTCTTTTTCCCTTGGGTCCTTTACCCCCAGACTTTCCCACCAGCGGATCCTCTTTTTTATATTTTCCTTTATATTCTGTTCTGTTTTCTCCACTGACATTTTACACCTCCTCATTTCCCCTCCAGTATATTATCCAGCATAGACTTACGAAGCTTTAATTCCTTCACCCACATCTCTACTTTGCATCTCCTTTCCTGCACCATTATAAACAGGACAAAATTTTCTCACTTCACAATAATTTTCACACCTTCTGTATACACCCCCCGCACTTTCAATCCTTAAAAGATGTCTATCATTTTGCTTCTCCAGAAAATTTTTTGCTGAAACATAATCAGGAAAAACCTTTATCGCCGTCCTACGTCCCTTTTTCAATACCTTATAAGAAAGGGGAATAGGCCACCTCTCTTCTTCACTGCATACAGGAACAGGCTTTTGCATATGTATTTTTATTCTTTCCTTTATATACGTTTCCACCTGTTCCATGGTCCAAATCTTAATAGGTATAGTCAAAACTTGACACTGCGGATAGTTTACGTTTTTTGTTTTGGACTGTGCCCAATCTCTCAAAATCATCACAACCTGCAAGCCTTTGATATCAAATCCATTTTTCTGGTATAAATACCTGTAGATATTTAACTGTTTTTCGTATTCTTTCTGTCTACTTTCGTATAAGTAAGTCCAGACACTTGAAAGCTTGTAGTCAGTTATTATGCCTGTCTCATCAAGCAAATCGGGACTTCCTGTAATTTTAACTCCATTTACTTCTGTTTGCAACTTTTCTTCTGTAAAAACATTAAAACTCTGTTTAGAGAGCAAAACGTGAATAAGGGAACCTAATAAACTCCATATTCTTGTAGAGGCATCAATCTCAATCTCGTCCCAATGTTTCATTTTTAAATACCTTATCAAAGGAGGGTCAATCAATTGTGTAGCAGAGATTTTCTCCGGGTCAGGTCTGAACAGTCCCGAACAGATTGCTTGATATATCGGCCCAGGTAAATTAAATTCATTCGTTATCTTCATCTTTTATCTCCTCCCAATCTATTTCCCTTTCAGCATTTAATCTTATAGATGTGCAATCACAACATAAGTATATTATGTTGTCTTCTGTTCCATCTGGGTATTCTCTCCATGTCCTGCATCGCGCTTCTCTTCCGCACCACTCACATTTTCTTGCTTTTTCTCTGTCCATTTCTCCATTTCCTCCCCTTTTCTTTTCTGTATCCAGTTCCATAATCTATCTGCCAGAGCTTCAATATCGGGTTCCTGTCTCCTTTCAGGATACCACTCCCTCAACGCCTTCATATATTCAACCGCTGTTTTTAGTGTAGATTGCAATTCAACAGAAAGCCTTGTGTCCTTTTCCATCATCAGCTTATCCTCATGGTATTTCTCCATCATTTCGGGAGTTATTCTTTTTACTTCCTTTTTAATTTCTTTTTCCCCCTTTTTCCCCATACCTTCAACATTTGTAATTATTGTATAGATTACATCACCCCACTTTTTTTCTTCAATTTCGCAAATTCCTTTTTTCTTTTCAAGTAGATAATTCATTACTTTCATAGAATACACTTGATACTGCTTACCATCAGGCATCTTAATTGTCCATTTTAATCGTTCCTTCCCATAATTATCTCTCCAAGTTGACTTACCCCACTGTGCCCCAGCCAAATCAATTTCCGCTTTCATTTTCCCTCCTCTGGTGTGTATATCACACTTTTTTCTGGGTCCACACCCAATTTAACCAATCCTATATCTCCGTATCTATTTTTTAGTATCAATATTTCCAGTTCATTCTTTTTTGCCTTTTCATAATAGTAATAAGGATAGTGAAGTGCAAGCACTACATCGGCATTCTCTTCAAGAGAACCTGAACCCTTTAATTCATTTAACTGTGGCCTTTTATCCTTCCTTGTATCAGGACATCTGTTTATTTGACTTGCAAGAACAAACACAAGAGCAAATTCTTTCGCTATTCTTACCATTTCTCTTGTGTATTCTTGCAATACAAGCCTTTCTTCATATTTATATAAGTCAACTCCAATCATCTGGACAAAGTCCACAAAAACTATATCGGGTCTGTGTTGTTTAACCAAAGTTCGCACTTCAAGAAGATTTTTTCCAAGATTGTCGTATAGTTCCCATTCCGTTTCCTTTATTATATCAAGATATTTTTCTATCTTCTCAAAATCCTCTACGGTCAACTCCTGTAGAAGTAATTGTTCATCAGTGTAACCACAATATATTTTTATTGTCCTCTCAAGTATACTCTCTTTTGACATTTCAAGAGAAAGGTATAATACCTTCTTATTATCAAGACTGTATCTCAAAGCAAGATTGAGCATAAAAGAGGTCTTAAACTGTCCTGGCCGACCTGCTACAATATACAGCCTTTTCCTGTGGAAGCCATAAAGGTAAGTATCAAGAGGTGGGAAAGTGGGGAATTCAAGGTTCTTACTTCTGCTTTTTATGTCCTGAATAAGGTCAGGAATTACCATATTTATGGTCTTACTCATTTTTTTCCCTCACTGCAGGATTGAATTCTGTTTTTACCTTAAAATCCTGCGGATTTTGTCTCCACTCAGGATATTTGCTTGCAATTTTACTCAAATCAGGAAAAGCAAATCCTTTTTCTCTGCACAATTCGGAATACCAATTCCATATCTCTTTTATTCCCTTTTTCACTATCTCTGCGTCTTCTCCTTTCTCCTCTTCTATTTTTTCAATCTGTGCAAGTTTCTTCAGGATCTTGGCGTATCTGGGATAGTTCTGGTCTGCGATTTTGTGGTCAACATCAGGATATCTCAATTCACGCCAGAAAGCCCAGATATCCTGCATCCTTTCAAGAGTAGTTTTCGGTCTTTTCCCTTCCCATCCGTGCCCTGAAAGAAAGTCGACACAGATGAAATATAATGCTTCCCCCCTATTCTTTATCCATTCCTTTTTTATTACTATCTCTATTGCCTGCTCAATTACAGGCACTTTTTCACTCTCAACATAGAATTCAAGCTTCTGGAGGTGTGTAGCCATCGCCTCCAATTCTGCCTTGCTATGTTCCTTTATGTGTTCTGCTTTCAGTCCACCCGGGTGGACCGAAGATAGCCTTGTGCCAAGAGCCAGCTTCTCCACCCCTATTTCTTTTGCTTTTTCAATATCAAGTTTATGCGCCAGGACATATTCCCAAGCCTTTATCAATTTATAACCCTGGCTGTGTCCTATGCCAAGCATTTTGCTATCCAAAAACTCCTTCATATTTTTATACCCACATACTGAATACAAACAATCTTTTTTTCCTTCATATAATAATCTTGCTGTCTCGAGAAAATAAGTTGCTCCTTTTTGATAGTTCTCCTTTACCTTTCTCAACCATTCCATCACATATTCTTTTGTTTTTTCTTGCATTTTTTCACTCCTCTTTTAGAAAACAAAAAAAGCATACTCCTGCAAAATAAAAAGCAGAAACTATGCTATAGACTAAAACCAAAAAGCTAAACAAAACCGCATTAAGGAACTTCAACATCGTTTTCATAATTCCCTCTCTATATATAGTTGCCAAATTTCCCTTTTTGTGTGCGGTCCTTCCCCACTTTCTTTTCTTACAGGAATTATAAAAAAAGAAAAGGGAAAAGAGAAGTAAGAAGAATAGAGTAAGAAAAGAATAAATAAAGTTATACTCAAAATTCGAAAATTAGTCAAGCACTTTTACCAGGTTTCCCTGTCCTGGTTCTGCAGTGTAGTGGTCAAATTCCAGCACGGCGTTTGTATCCGTGCGTGCTTCGGATTTTCACCGAAGGGCAGAATGCCAGGCTAATTTTCTTACTTCTATAGTATTAACGCTTGCCCTATAGAAGATTTTGTTTCAGTCTACTCTTTTTCAGGCAGAGAGGCCGAGAAGAGAAACCTCTAAAAAATTATTTATAAGTCCATCGGGGCAGGCGGGTTTACCTGCCCCATCAGAGCAAGGGGAAAGGAGGGAGCTAGCTAAAATCTATAAGTAAAATTAATTAACCAAAACTTTTTCTTTTCTATTTTTGCTATAAAAATATCTATCTCCCAATTTCCTATTTCCCACTTGCGATATAAAAACATAAATGCGGGTAAATTGTGTAAAATAGACCTTAAAAATTTTCCCTGCCAATCAAAATTGATATAGGCAGGGAATTCTATACGTTTGGGTTCGTTTTCTTAAGCATTGTAATTATATATGCAGTCCCACCTGTTGCCATTACCCCAGAAAAAAGACCTGTAAGCAAAGAATTAGATAACCGTTCCAAATATGCAAGCCCTATTGAGATACAAACTGGGATAATCATCTTAGCAATATTATTCTCTATTTTGATTAGAGAATAGATTATTGCAGAGATGGAAGCGGTAGTTAGAGCGAGAACCCAATTAATATATGGTGCGAAAGTTCCGGCCAAAGCAGTCAAAGTTTGAGTATCCATTGTTTCACCTCCTCACACAAAGAGATTTTCCGTCTGGTGCGTAAACCCATCTCTTACACGGATAGGTAGCAATATCGATATGAAGAAACTTTTTAAAAACATTCAATCCTATTCTTACCCCCCAACCAAACTTTTTTATTGCATTTTCAACCTTTGTAAAAAGAGCAAGAATATCTAAATCAGGACAATAAAAATCAATTGCAAGACCAAGCAAATGAGGACTATCAGGTGTTCCCCCCACTTCTTTATTCCTTTTTTCACAACGCCAACCAGAAGTGATAATAAAGGATTTACCTATTTCACCCCTTAAAATAGTAAGAATATCAACTATTTCTTGCTTCATTTGTTCTTGTTTGCAGCAAGGACATAAGAACTCCTCACGCTTAAAATATTGCGTATTATTCATATACCCTCCTTTGGTCCACCCGGGTGGACTGGAAAACAATCAAATACTCCTTCTATATATATATTGCCAAATTAAGAGTTTTGTGTGCGCTCAAGCTCTTCAAGCTGTCTTAAAAAACTTTCATTTACTTCTATTGCAAACCCGCAATTGGAACAGGTGATCCTGTAATGCTGAGTTTTATTCTTGCCCCAGGGCTCAATATCAAGAAAATTTTTCTTGCATTTTTTACAAAGAATTTCAGTTTTTGCTTTTGCCATTTCCTCAATCCTTATAATATTGTATCTCCTGATGCAGTCTTTGTTACTGATGATATTTCTAATGTCGCAATTCGTGCTTCGTGATCTGCAATTTTACTTTGAGAAAGTTTTAATGAAGTTGCCTGTGTGGTTAATTCTTGTTTTATACTTTCTATGTCTTGCTTAATTTTAGAAATATATTCAGTATCCAAAGCAAACTCATTTTCATTCGTTCCCAACTTTTTTAATAGCAGCGAAAAACTTTCCGATATTTTTGCCATCCTGCTTTTTATATCCTCAAGTTCCTGCTTATCTATAATCAAAAATTCTGCCATATTCCCTCCTTCTAAATTTCTTCAAGTTCTATTGTAGTTGTGCCTCTGTTATTGCCTATTCCTAATTGATGAGTAATTCCTATAACATAGAAATTTCTGTTTATACCCGTGTTTAATTCTATTAATTTTACCAGATCATATAATTGAATGTGCGGACTGAAAGCCACTCGCACCCCAGAGACATAAGGTCTTAATTTGCCATACTTTGAAATTAGTCCTGTTGCTATATTATTTGCTATCGTAAGAGAATAAATATATGGATTGTCAATTTCCAAAATGCTATCTCCTGTCCCTACAAATTCTTCTACAAATTTATTGTAATCAGGAGCAAGTGCCTGTGCTTCAATTGCCCCTATATTTTGATAATAATAAGCATAAATTTTGAAAGAAGAAACTGTATGTGAACCCGTTGATACTATTCTTATTGTCGGTTTTGTATTATGAACTGTAAAATAAACTGTTAGATTTGCTATTAAAGTATCTGCTGCAAATTTCTGATTTGTGCCAGAGATATACCTGCAATTTCCTGTTGCTGTAATAATATGACAATACATATAATCACTTTCGCTTGTGCCTAACTTTCCAGGATATTCCAGATCCGCATAATAAGTTATATCATCTCCACTTGCCCAGGAAGGAGTGCCTAAATCACAAATTACATCACGAGAGGTAGATAAATAATATGGATTTGCTTTCACTACTACTTTTGAATATATTTGACTTTCGCCCCCTGCACAATCACTTAATCCTTCCTCTGAAATATCTTTTAATAATCCTGATCCTTCACTTGCTCCTTCATAACCAAAAGTAGAAGCAGGAGTAGTTGGAAGTGCAGAAGCCCCGCCCACATTCCAGTTTATTACTACTTCCAATACTCTTGGAGTTGTTTCATAGGGTGGAGGAGTTGTTAATGTTACACGCCACCTTACATATCTTGCAGTTGAACCGCCAGGAGAGGTTGGAGAATTTATCGTGCCATAAATTCGTGAGGAAGTAGAGGTAATATTTACTAAAGCGTCCCAAGTATTTATTCCACCTTGCCCATACCAGTTTGTGCCATCGCTACTTGATTGAGTTTCAAAAGTTATTGTTTCATTACCAGAAAAACTTACTATTGCGTCTAACAAGCCCCAGGAGGAAAAATCTTTTCCCATATCGTGAGGTTGCGAAGTATAAATACCAGAAGAATAATAAGTGCGTTTACCATTAAGGAAATAATCAAAATAATATCTATAACAATATCTACCTGTAGCTTCTCCTGCTACAGTATATATCTGTCCACCTTTTACTTTTGCTCGAAATGTAAAAGTTGTAGTTCCGCTACAATAAAATGGGTCAGTTTGGATCCAGGCATATTCTCCTACACTGCTACTACTACTTCCTTTTAGGTATACAATGGTTCCAGTTCCCCCACCATCAAAATATAAAATATAAGTGCCATCAGCAAGAGTCATTGTAGGATAAGTATAGTATGATCTAAAAGAAAGAAATCGTATCTTTATTTTTCTATTTCTATATGGAGATAAGTTTAGAGAACACATACTCCACGAAGCAGATGTATCATTATCCCCCACTGCTAAAGTATTTCCTGTATCTGCATCAATAATATAATAGCGAAAATTACAATCTGCAAAACTATCAAAATCACCTACATATCTAATACTTCTTGCACAATAAGATCCCTCATATGGAGTATCCGTAGAAACAGCGAAGCCATTATTACTTCCAGATTGAGACCAGTAATTAAGATTACCTGTTTCAAAATTATTGTTAGGTATATTTCCACCCTGAATATCTAATATTATATTCCCAGTTTCATCAGTTATATTTGTCTGTGAATTACTTCCATTTACAAAATCAGCATAAGTTGTCTGCACCCAGTTTCTTTTATTCGTTAGAAACTTATATTCTAATTGTCCTTGCTCATTACATAATATTGTAGCATTTCCGCTCGCTTCTACAAGATTTCGCACTAAATCAAGTCCATTTTCATCGCTTGTAATAAAATAATCAAGAGTGATATTAGAAGTAGTAAGATTTAATTTTGATGAAGAAATATTACATTTATTGCAAACATACTCAATACAATTCTCTATTGATTTTGTAGAAACTTCATTATCCTGAATTGATAATTTTCTATTCAATAATTTAAATTCGTCTCTGCAATCAAATACAACCCGCGGGGGGGATGCAGAAGGATTGACTTTTATGCTATCTACAATTCCCTCAATTATCTGCACATTTTCATTATCAAAACCCGCCCAGAACCGCACCCTTATATTTGGTCTTAATTCGTTATTAAAGTATCCTTCTGCAATTTCTTCTGCAGTTGGAGAATAATGCGGAGAATATTTTTTCTTATCATTAAGCAAAACAAGTTGGAAATTTGCTCCTTGAAATTCTCGTTTTGTCGGCTCCATTCGTCTTGATGGGGAACCACTTAAATAATCACTTGATACATCTACAACCCTATAACATTTCATTTCTGCCACTCTGCAATAACTACCATCAGAAGTATTATTAATCACAAGGCGAATTCTCGAAGTAGAAACTTCATCAAATTGAATATAGTTTAAAGTAGCATTAGTTATCATTGTTTTCTGTGTCCAATCTTCTGTATAACCATATATCTGAAACATCATATCATAATCGCTATAATTATCCGTCCAGGTTCCCCCATCTACATCTCCAGAAATAGATTGTCTTGCCATACTACCATCAGTATATAGATTTCCCGATGCATACTGGACTTGAATTAAACTTTGAATTGCATAATCCGCCCTGATTTTTATATAGTATTGTTTATTCGCCAGAAGTAAACAACCGCTTGCAAAAGTAAATTCTATCCACGAAAAATCTGTTCCTAATGTTCCCCCTTCTACATTATTTGAAGAAATTAATTTTGTGCCATTAGGATACCACGTCACCCCGTCCCAGACCTCTACCCATATATTCCCACTAATTGCATCGGTTCGCCTTAAACTTAATTTTATTGAAGATAGATTACAGAAATTACTTATTTTAAAACCCTGTGATAATTTTTCATTCGTGCCACTTCCTATTTTCAAATACATTGCCAGACCACCAGTAGTAAATTCTTCTATTAAAGATGGTGTTGTTGCAAATGGGAATATTACTGGTGTTGGGTTATTATTCTTATTTAGTCCCCAGCATTTTGTCGGAGTAATATCCTGATATGCCGAACCGTCCCAGTATTGCAATTTGAACTCTGAAATGTAATTATTCCCTGTATAACTATCAAAGCATACTTCATTTATTCGCCAAGTAGTTGCAAAGGTATGCAGAAGACCCCCCTGATTAATTGGCCAGACTAATGTGTAATCGTGTAAAGTTGGAGTATTAGTTCCGTTGCCTGTAAAAGTTGTCCTGATCTGAAAATATCTATATCCTGCTGGGAGTGTTCCATTATTTGATATAGAAGCATAACTTGACCAGGATGCATCAGGAGTAGCGGTATTGCCGTGCCGTTCTTCTTGTGTAATATAATGATTTCCATCAGGCTCTGTTTTTGTAATTGTAAAAGTTCCTGTGTATATAGGAGTAGCCCCTAAATCTATAATTTGAGAAGTATGAGTGCCAGAGGTTTTATACCTTGTTGGACTTCCATTTGCATAAAGAGTATCAAGGTCAGTTTTGTTTAAAGCCGTATTGTAAAACAAAACTTCATCTACATAGCCTATAAACCCGGGGTTCCAGTTTGGATTATTACCAATGTAAGTATAAGATATATTATTATAGGCGACATTATTTGTTGCATTTCCTGCGTTTTCATAACTTCCGTCTATATAAAAATAGACAGGATTTCCTGTTCCATTAAAAGTTACAGCTATAAAATGCCAGGTATTTATGCTTACTACTGATGTAGAAAAATAATCAGACAACGTAGTCCCACCTCCTCCTACCCTTAAACACAACTTCCCTGTGTTATTAGAATCAAATGTGAAACCGTATCCGTTATAGTTTCCAGCGTAGTTTCCAAATATATGCCCGTTTGTCCAAATATTTGACAAAGGCTTCAACCATAAAGCGATAGTAAAAGAAGATTGAGGTTTCAATAGAGAATTATT
>Ga0207433_10003211_pt1 | contig 31795 bp, 27 predicted proteins | sample YelNatPaOPGAMG01_FD_187559 | JGI IMG/M metagenome (GOLD analysis project Ga0207433, IMG submission 187559) | Hot spring thermophilic microbial communities from Obsidian Pool, Yellowstone National Park, USA - OP-RAMG-01 (SPAdes) (version 3) | ecosystem: Environmental > Aquatic > Thermal springs... | reverse complement strand
CGAACTGGAGGAAAAGGGGAAAAAGCGCTCCGTGCTTTTTTCCGGCGATATCGGCAATTCGGGAAGGCCCATCCTGAGGAGCCCCGTCACCCCGGAAAGCGCGGATTTCGTGGTCATGGAAACCACCTACGGCGACCGTCTGCACAGGCCCTTCGAGCCTTCCGTCGAGGAGTTTTATGCGGTCGTGGAAGACACCTTCGGGCGAGGCGGCAACGTGATCATTCCGACCTTCGCGCTGGAACGGGCGCAGGAGCTGCTGTATTTCTTGAGGGAGGGAGTCGAGTCGGGACGGTTTTCCAGAACTACCCAGGTTTTCCTGGATTCGCCGATGGCGATTTCCGCCACGGAAATTTTCGGGAAGCACCCGGAATGCTATGCGCCGGAAACCGCCGAGATGTTCCGCAAGGGACGCGACCCCTTCCATCTGCAGGGACTGCATTTCACCCGCGAGACGGCGGATTCGATCGCGATCAACCGGATCAACGGCGGCGCGGTGATCATGGCGGGTGCCGGGATGTGTACCGGAGGGCGGATCAGGCACCATCTCCAGAACAGCCTGGGCAAGGAAAACTGCAGCGTCGTTTTCGTCGGCTATGCCGCGAACGGAACGCTTGCCCGCAGGATCATCGACGGGGCGAAGGAAGTGCACATCTACGGCAGGGAAGTGCCGGTGCGCGCCCGCATCCATACCATCAACGGCTTCTCCGCCCATGCCGACCAGGCCGAACTCTTGAAATGGCATGAGGGAATAGCGGGCGTGAGGACGACTTTCCTCGTGCACGGCGAGGAAGCGTGCATGAGCCAGTTCGCCTCCCTGGTGAAGGGCAAGGTCGTGATGCCTGCCCTCAACGAGTCTTTCGAGCTGTGAGGCCGTCTGCCGGGGAAGCCATGAACGGGAAATCGGGCATTCGCCAATCGGAGAAGACATGCTGAAGACGATTACGGCGCTGGTTCTGGCGCTCTATGCAACTGCCGCTTGCGCCGACGGCTATCTGGACGGCAACAAGCTTTTCCAAAGATACCAGGCGAAAGAGAGAATGGTCCAGGATTCCGGACAGCAGCTTGCCACGGATGCCATCGATGCGGGCTTCTACATCGGCTACGTGCAGGGGGCGACCGAGGCGCTCACCGGCGTTCTGTGCATTCCGGAAAAGCTTTCCGCTTCGCACGCCGAGGAAATCGTCGGGAGCTACCTCGAATCCCATGCGGGTAAGCGGAAAATGGCTGCCAGCCTGCTGGTGAGGCAGGCGCTTGAAGAGGCTTATCCATGCAGGAAGAAATGACGGAATACGCCTTCCGGCAGAAGCTGGTCGCAGCCTCCCTGCGCCTGGTCGAGCTGGGATTGAACCGGGGGGCGGCGGGAAACCTTTCGCTGCGGCATGGAGAGCATTTCCTGATCACCCCTTCGGCGTTGCTGCCCGAAGCCATGCATCCCGAAGACATGGTGCTCATGGATTTTTCCGGCGAAGTCGTCACGGGGGAGAGGCCGTCGAGCGAATGGCGCTTCCACAGGGATATCCTCGCGCACCGCCCCGAGATCGGCTCTGTCGTCCATGTCCATTCCCCTTTCGCTACGACGCTTGCCTGCCTGGGCAGGGAGGTGCCGCCTTTCCATTACATGATCGCAGCTGCAGGCGGAACCTCGATACGCTGCGCTCCCTATGCGCTTTTCGGCACGCAGGCGCTGTCGGATCATGCTCTTGCCGCGCTCCATGACAGGCGTGCCTGCCTGCTCGCCAATCACGGCATGATCGCCGCAGGACGCGATCTGGACGAGGCGGTGGGGCTTGCCATCGAGGTGGAGTCGCTTTGCGAGCAATACTGGCGTGCGCTGCAGATCGGAGAACCCAATATCCTTTCGGACTCAGAAATGAATGAGGTGATGGAAAAATTCAGGGGATACTGGAGGCGATAGCCCTTCTGGATGTCCGCCGCTCCAGCGGAATGGAGAGTTCCACCTTCGTTCCCCTCGGTTTTGCCGGATGCACGGCAAGCGCTCCGCCCAGGGCCTGGGCACGCTCCACCATGCCGAGAATCCCCAGGGATTTCGAGCCCGCGCTTCTCTTGGGGTCGATCCCCTTGCCGTCGTCGCTCACCGTCAAAAGAATATCCTTCTCGTTCGCCTGGAATCTGACCCGCACATTTGCCGCATCGGCATGACGGGCGATGTTGGTGAGGGTTTCCTGGAAGATGCGGAAGATGCCGGTGGCGACGTCCTGCGGGACGGCTGGCTCGCTGCCCTTGGCCTCGATCTTGCAGCGGATGCCGGTCTTCCTGCCGAATTTGCCCAGCTGCCACTCGATTGCGGCGAGCAGTCCCAGGTCGTCCAGGATGGGCGGCCGCAAATCGCTGCAGATTTTCTTGACGCTCTGGATGGCGGCATCCAGCGCCTTGAATATCTCCTCGAACTGTCCCTTGCCGTCCAGCTTCTCGGCAGCCCAGCTCAGGTCGAACTTGATCGAGGTGAGGGCGGAGCCCAGCTCGTCGTGAATTTCCCGTGCGACGCTCGCCCTTTCCACTTCACGGGCATGCTGCAGCCTGAACGAAAGCTCGCGCAATGCACTGTAGGAGTGCTGGAGTTCTTCCTGGTGTTTCTTGCGCAAGCTGATGTCGGAAAAGGAAACCAGGATGGCGAAGGGGTGCCCCCCGCTGGAAAGGACTTCCGAATCGACCCTGATCCAGGTCGTGTCGCTATCTGGCCTGGAAAGCCCCATGACGACGTTTCTGCAGGTCTTGCCCGTGGCGAGCGTGATCGCATGAGGCAGCCTCTTTTTCGGGTAGGAGGCGCCGTTCTCCTGGACGAAATCGAGCCCGATGCCGGTAAATTTATTGCCGAGCATCGCTTCGCAGGATACGCCCAGAATGGATTCCGCTCCCGGATTGCAGTCGATGACGGTGCCCTCCGGCTCCAGCAGGACGATTCCGTCGGCCAGGGCTTCGATCACGGCACGGTACATGCCGTCGCTTTCGGACTTTCCTACCATGTGCTCCCCTTTGGCATAGAATCAATTATACGACCAGGGATGGCCAAAATGAAAAAGATCCTCAAATATGCGCTTCTCGCGATTGCCGGGCTGTTCGCGGCTTTTTTGCTGTTTCTCGCCTATGTCGCAATCGAGGTCGATCCGAACGACTACAAGCCGCAGATCGTGGCCTTCGTCAGGGACGAAACCGGACGCACCCTGAATCTGGAGGGAAAAATAGGTCTGAAGCTCTTTCCCCGGATAGGACTGGATCTCGGCAAGGCTTCCCTGAGCGGACCGCAAGGCAAAGGGCAATTCGCCTCGATGGACAATGCAATGCTGGATATGGCATGGCTGCCTCTGCTTTACGGCGGCCTGAAGGTGGACAGGATAGCCATAGACGGCCTGCATGTCGCTCTGGTGCGCCATCCCGACGGCACGACCAATTACGACGATCTGGCGAGCGGGAAAGCGGGAAATGCAGAGAAGCCCGAATTCGACATCGGCGGCATCATGGTTGCGAACAGTTCGGTTTCCCTGGAAGACGAGAAGACCGGCAGCAAATGGGCATTCGACGGCATTTCGCTTGCGACGGGCAGGCTGAAGGAGGGAGTCCATACCGATTTTTCCCTGGGATTGATCATGAAGGATGCTGCCGGGGAATCGAAGCTGTCGCTCAGAAGCGGACTTCTGCCCGGACCTGAAAGCTACGCGCTGGACGGAATCGATCTCGAATTTTCCGGGGAGAAACATGTTGTCGCCGTGAAAGGAGGCGCCGAAATCGACATGGAGAAACAGTCTGCCTCAGCCGATCTGTCTTCGAAATTCGACGACAGCCACGTCAGGGCGAAGCTTGCCGTGAAGGGTTTTGCGTCTCCCGCCTACCGTTTCGATGTCGGCATCGACAGGCTGGATGCGGATCGCTACCTTGCGGGCCCCAGGGATTCCGGTCCCGAGAAGCCCTTCGATCTTGCCTTCCTCAGGAAGCTGGATGCGAGCGGCAATCTCGCGATAGGCGCGCTGAAAGTTTACGGGCTGCAATTGTCGAAGGTCGCTATCGGCATCCATGCGGCTGGTTCCAGGCTGACTCTCGACCCCATCAGGGCCGATCTCTATCAGGGAAAATCGGCCGGAAGCGCGGCGGTGGAAGCGCTTGCCGTGCCCAAATTCAGGCTGAAGGAGAATTTCTCCGGGATCAGCGTGGGGCCATTGATCAGGGACATGACGAAGAAGGACATTCTCGAAGGAAGGGGGGCAGTTTCGGTCGATTTGGCTGCATCCGGCAATTTCGTCGGGGACCTCAGGAAAACCCTGGCAGGCAGGGCTTCGCTGCATCTCACCGACGGCGCGGTGAGGGGGATCGATCTGGCAGCAGCGCTGCGCGGCATCCAGTCGAAAATAGGGGGAGCGCAAAGCGGGGCTGCGAATGCTTCCGAAAAGACCGATTTCTCGGAGCTTTCCGCCACTTTCGACATCAGGAACGGCGTCGCCCACAACCGCGACCTGACGGCGAAATCCCCTTTCTTCAGGCTGGGCGGCGAGGGGGATATCGACATCGGCAGGAGCGCCATGAACTATCTCGCCAGGGTTTCCGTGGTGGCGACCCTGCAGGGACAGGGCGGGGCCGATCTTTCCTCGCTCAGGGGCGTGACCGTCCCGGTCCGCATATCGGGCCCGTTCGATGCGCTGCATTACTCCCTGGATATCGGTTCCATGGCATCCGGTGCGCTGAAGGCGAAAGTCGAGCGCGACAAAGCCGAGATCAAGGGCAAGGTGAAGGAGCGGCTCCTGAAAGGGCTGTTTGGCAACTGACTGGCTCCTTTCTTGTCAAGAAAATGGATTTTGACTATATTGATCAGATTTAGTGGGTCCGTTGTATCGGCTCGGCGAGAGGAACCATGACACTCACGGAATTCAAATACATCGTTGCATTGGCGCGAGAGCGGCATTTTGGCAGGGCTGCGAGATCCTGTTTCGTCAGCCAGCCCACCCTGAGCGTGGCGGTGAGGAAGCTCGAGGACGAACTTGGCGTGACGCTTTTCGAGCGCGGCATGAGCGACGTTTCCGTGACGCCGATAGGGGAGCAGGTCGTGGTCCAGGCAAAGCGCGTCCTGGAAGAGGCGACTGCGATCAGACAGATGGTGCACAAGGGGAAGGAGCAGCTGAACGGCTCGCTCAGGATAGGCGCGATCTATACCATCGCCCCCTACCTGTTTCCCAAGCTGATCCCGGTGCTGCACGACCGGGCACCGCTCATGCCGCTTCTGATCCAGGAAAATTTCACCAATCGCCTCGCCGATCTCCTGAAGCGCGGCGAACTCGATGTCGCGATCCTTTCCACCCCGTTTTCGGAGCCCGGAATCGTGACGCAGGAAGTCTATGAAGAGCCCTTCCGCGTGGCGTTGCCCGTCAATCACAAATGGGTTGCCAAAGCCAGCATTTCGGCTTCCCAGCTTGCCCAGGACAACCTGTTCCTGCTCGCGGCGGGGAACTGTTTCAGGGATCAGGTGCTGCAGGCGAGTTCCGCCCTGAGCCGCGCCATCGCGGCTTCCTCTGGCCTGCAGAAAACCGTGGAAGGCAGCTCCCTGGAGACGATCCGCTACATGGTCGCATCCGGCGCCGGGATCACCGTGCTGCCTGCAACCGCAGCGGATGCGGAAGAATCGAGAAATGCCCTGATAGCCATCCGGCCGTTTTCCTCTCCGGTGCCATCGAGGCGCGTCGTGCTCGCCTGGCGCAAGAGCTTCTACAGGCCGCAGGCAGTCGAGGCGGTCAGGCAGTCGATTCTGGACTGCAACCTTCCCGGCATCGTTCCGCTCGATGGGAAAACCGCAGGATCATAACCAGTTTCTATCGATACGGCATAAACAATCAATTGGACTGGGTTGTTTCTCCTTTGTAACATGGTTCCTGAGCGTTTGCTCTTGTGCGTGCAAAGGAGACCGAGATGAAATCATCGCCGACCGTCAGGAACATCGAGTCCGCCTTCGCGGGCGAGTCGATGGCCCATATCAAATACCTCTATTTCGCCAGGCAGTGCCGCAGGGCCGGGGATATCGAAACCGCAAAGGTGTTCGAGGAAACCGCAGCCCAGGAAGTGTTGCATGCCTTCGGCCATCTCGAACTGCTCCATCCTGCGGAGGAGACGACGCCGGAAAAATGCCTGGAAATGGCGATAGCCGGGGAAACTTACGAATATACCGAGATGTACCCTTCCTTCAGGAAGGAAGCCGAGGAGGAGGGCAGGATCGATGCGCTTGCCGAAATGGACGATCAGATAGCCGAATCGAAGGAGCATGCGCAAAGGTTCATCGCCACCTTGCAGAAAGCGGCGAAGCGCTTCTCGGCATTGGCGAAGGTGGAGGAGCGGCATGCCGCACACTACCGCGAGGCGCTCGAAAGAATTTCAACCGGGAGAAAGTCATGAAGAAATGGCAATGCGTAGTTTGCGGATTCGTTTACGACGAAGCTGTCGGCATGCCCGAAGAGGGGATAGCCGCCGGAACGAAATGGGGAGACATTCCGGAGACCTGGAACTGCCCGGATTGCGGTGTGGCGAAATCGGATTTCGAGATGGTCGAGGTCTGAAATCATGGATCCGGTCGTGATCGTGGGGAGCGGGCTCGCAGGCTACCAGAGCGCGAAGGAGATCAGAAGGCTGGACAGGGAAGTCCCGCTTCTTCTGGTCTCGATGGATTCGGGGGATTTCTATTCCAAGCCCATGCTCTCGAACGCATTCTCCGCGGGGAAAGACCCGGATTCGCTCGTCATCAAGAGCGCCGCCCAGATGGCGGCGGAGCTGGATGCCGAAATCAGGACGGATGTCCGCGTGGATGGGATTTTTCCCGGCGATCACGAAATTTCGATAGGCGGGGAGAAGCTGCGCTATGCCAGACTCGTTCTCGCCTTCGGCGCGGACCCGCTGCGTCTTCATGCGGACGCGCTTTCAGTCAACGACCTGTCCGGCTATGCCCGATTCAGGAAAGCGCTGGAAGGGAAGAAAAGGGTCGCGATAATCGGTGCGGGCCTGGTCGGCTGCGAATTCGCCGACGATCTTTCATCAAGCGGATTCGAAGTCGACGTTTTCGACATCGCGAACCAGCCGCTGGGCCGGCTGGTGACGCCGGAATGCGGGAAGTGGATGGAGACGGCCATGAAAGGAATCGCCTGGCATTGGGGGGCGAAGATCGCGAAAATCGAAAAGGGAAGCATCCTCCTCGAAGACGGCAGCGCTTTCCAGGCCGATATCGTTCTTTCCGCAGTGGGACTGAAGCCCAGGGTCGGGCTTGCGCAGGATGCGGGACTGGAATGCGCGAGGGGAATTCTGGTCAACCGGCGACTGGAGACGAGCGCACGGGATGTCTACGCGATAGGGGACTGCATGGAAATCGAGGGGCAGGTTCTGCCCTTCGTGATGCCCATCATGCACGCATCCAAAATCCTCGCCCGGAATGTGCTGGGAGAAAGGGAATCGCTCGTTTATCCCGCGATGCCCGTGGTCGTCAAAACGCCTTCCTGTCCGGCTGTGGTTTCCCCGCCGAAAGCGGGTTCGAAGGGCGCCTGGCATACCGAAGCCGATGCCGAAGGCGTGAAATCGGTTTTTCTGGGCGAAGACGGGAAGATGCTCGGATTCGCGCTTTGCGGCAAGGCGGTATCCGAAAAGAATCTGCTTGCGAAGGAGCTTCCCGCCGTCCTTTCCTGATTGTTTGCTATGCTGGAAAGAGACAGGGGGGATCATGTTCGCTGACAGGGAGGAAGCCGCAAGGCTGCTTGCGAAAAGGCTGGCGCATTACCGGGGCAGGCATCCGCTGATACTCGCCATTCCGCGCGGCGCCGTTCCCATGGGCAGAATCATCGCCGCGGAGCTGCAGGGAGATCTCGACGTCGTTCTGGTGAGAAAACTGCGCTCGCCCTACAGCCCCGAATTCGCGGTGGGGTCGGTGGACGAGTCCGGCTGGTGTTATGTCGCGGATTATGCGGCAGCCGAGGGCGCGGGGCCGGAATACATCGAGCGCGAAAAGGCGGCGCAGCTCGAAGTCATCGCCAAAAGGCGCGCCGGATACATGCCTCCGATCGACCCCGAAGGGCGGGTCGCCATCGTCATCGACGACGGGCTCGCTACCGGTTCGACCATGATCTCGGCGCTTCACGCATTGCGTTCGAGAAATCCCTCGAAGTTGATCTGCGCGGTTCCGGTTTCCCCGCCCGACACACTGGAGAAAATAAGGCCGCTTGCCGACGAAACCGTTTGCCTGGAAGTCCCGGAATATTTCCAGGCTGTCGGCCAGTTCTACAGGGATTTTCCCCAGATCGAGGATGCGCAAGTGGTGAAGACGCTGAGGGATGCGCGCGAGAAGCCGCTCTCCTGAGATTCAGGTGCGCTTAAACGAAAGGTCGATCATCGCCTCGCTTTCCAGTTCCTGAAGCAGTTCGATGATGCGCGACGACTGGTGCGTCAGCATGCGCATCTGCCGTGTCAACTCGCTTCTGGACAGGCCCTGCCTGGCCGATTCGAGCAGATCGAATCCTGCCTGGTGCAGGAGCCGGTGCGGCTCTTCCAGCCGGTCGAAAACCGGGTGCCCGCGAAATGCCTGGCCCACGCCGTAGTACCATCTCCCCAGCTTGCATTGATGGTGATCCACTTCCACGTCGGAGGCGCGTATCGCTGCCTCATCGACCCTGCCATTGAAGGCGAGCGAAGTCACCCTGGAGATGAGCTGCTGGCGCCATTGCACATGGTCGAGAATCGCCATGTGGATGAGTCCGGTGGGCAGCCCCGTCCAGATCTGATCCTTGCGGATGAAGGCCAGGTAATCGTCCAGAGGCATCGGCCTCGCTATCCAGAAGCCCTGAACTTCGCTGCATCCCGCGTGCAGCAGGAAGTCGTAGGCGGAGGCGGTTTCTATGCCTTCGGCCACGATTTCCATGCCGAGCTGGTGGGCCATGCGGATGCTCGCCAGGACGATGGTTGCGCTCCTTTCGGAATCGGACATGCGGCTGATCAGTCCCTGATCGAGCTTGATGATGTCGAAAGGCAGGCGGCTCAGCGTGTCGATCGAGGAATATCCCGTGCCGAAATCGTCCATCGCCAGGCGGATTCCGCTCTCGGCCAGTTCCCTCAGGTTGCCGAGGGCGCTGCTGTTGCCCAGGCCGATCACCGACGCCTCGGTCAGTTCCGCCCCCAGCCGGGCCAGGTCGATCCGGCCAGCAGCGTCCTGGATGGCATGAAGGAGATGCCTGTTCTCGAAATCCTTTGCCGAGAGATTGAATGCAGTGACGAGTTTCGCGTTGACGTCGTTGACGATCAGGGCGTCGGTGACCAGCTTCGGGAACATCGCCTGGCTGATTTCTGTGATGAATCCGGTCGATTCGGATAGAGGAATGAACTTGTTCGGCAGAACGATTTCGCCGTCGGCTCTGATCCAGCGTATCAGGGCTTCCGCCCCGCTGATTCTGCCTGTGACGAGGGAGATCTTGGGCTGGTAGTAATAGACGAATTCGCCATTCTCGACAGCGGATTCCAGTTCATGCAGCTTCACGTCAGGCATCCTGTCAGAAGCCCCATTCGCTGCGCAGCAGGGCGTGCAGGGCCATGTCGTGAAAGCTGCCCTTCCAGAAGCCGAATTCGCGCATGGTCCCCTCCATTCTGAAGCCCAGGCCCGTCAGCACCCTGATCGAGGCGGCATTGTCGGGATAGGTCAAGGCATTGATCCGGTTGAGCCCCAGCGATGAAAAGCCGAAGCCGAGCAGGGCTCTGAGCGCTTCGGTCATGATTCCCCTTCCCCAGCATTCCCGCGCCAGATCGTAGCCCAGGGATGCGGAGAAGTATTCCGCGTTGAGGGCGAAAAGCCCGCAGCTGCCGATGAGTCTGGAATTTCCCTTCAGGCAGATCCCGAGCCGCCCGATGGCAATGAAATGATCGAGCAGGATGCTCGCCTCCGAAAGTTTGGTCATGGTTTCGACTTCGTAATACCGCGTCACCTCGGGATTGGAAAAAATCGCCAGGAAGTCTTCGCCGTCCTCCCTTTTCAGGGGGCGCAATTCGAGCCGCTCCGTGCACAGGGAGGGGGTCATGATGTGCAGCTCCCCTCCGTCATGAGTTTTGCGAATGCTTCGGCCGGCAGGGCTTTCGAGAACAGATAGCCCTGGGCGTAATCGCAGCCCATGGCAAGAAGCAGATCGCGCTGCTGCGTCGTTTCAACGCCTTCTGCGATGACTTTCAGGCCCAGCTTGTGCGCCATGACCACGATGGCTTCGCAAAGGGCCTCGTCGTTGGGGTCGGTCGTCATGTCACGGACGAAGGAGCGGTCGATCTTGAGATACTGGATAGGGTACTGCTTGAGATAAGAGAGCGACGAGTAACCCGTGCCGAAGTCGTCGAGCGATATCTGCAGCCCGGCTTTCCGCATGGCATGAAGCCGGTCCGTCGCGCTGCTCTTCGTTTCCAGCAACAGCCCTTCGGTGATTTCCACGGCGATGCTGCCGCCGTTCAGGCCGAGCCGTTTCAGGTAATTCGGCCATTCGCTGAAATGATCCAGAGTGCTGTGGAATTGCACCGGAGAGGCATTGACGCTGATCTGGAAGTCGGGAGAAAGTGCCTGAAGCTGTTTCGTCAGGCTCGCCGCTTCGCGGAAAACCCAGTCGCCGATCTCGTTGATCATGCCGGTTTCTTCGGCGAGCGGAACGAAATCCATCGGGCTGACCATGCCCTGTTCGGGATGCTGCCAGCGCAGCAGGGCTTCCGCCTTGTGAATGCGGCCTGTCGCAAGATCGACTATGGGCTGGAAATGGACTCTGAACTGTTCCTTGGCAAGCGCATTGCGCATGTCGGTGGTCAGCTTGAGGCGCTTCATGGCTTCTTCCTGAAGCTGCGGAGTGAAATAGCTGAAGCGGCTGCGGCCCCGACTCTTGGCCTCGTACATGGCCTGGTCCGCATGCTTGATCAGGTTGTGCGCGCTGTCCGCATCGTCCGGATAGAGGGTGATGCCGATGCTGGCGGAAACATAGGCGATTTCGCTGCCCAGATGGAAGGGGTCTGCCAGCCTGGCGAGGATGTTCTGCGCTGCATGATCGATGCGGGCCTTGTCGGACAATTCCCCAAGGATCACGGTGAATTCGTCGCCGCCGAGACGGGCAACGGTGTCCGATTCGCGCACGCAGGACATGATGCGCTTTGCCGCTTCCACCAGCAGTTCGTCTCCGACATGGTGCCCGAGCGTATCGTTGATTTCCTTGAAGCGGTCCAGGTCGATGAAGAAAAGCGCCAGGGAAGCCCCGCTGCGATGCGCCTTCCTGATCTGCTGCTCCAGCTGTTCGCGGAACATGCGGCGATTGGGAAGCTGGGTGAGGGGATCGAAGTTGGCCTGTCGCCAGAGCATTTCATCCGACTGCTTCTTCTGAGTGATGTCGGAAAAAAGCGCCACCCGCTGATGCACCGATCCTGCTTCGTCGTAGATGGTGCTGATGGTCAGCCATTTGGCGATCAGTTCCCCGTCCTTGCGGCGGTCCCATACCTCGCCCTGCCATTGCCCGGTCTCTTCCAGCGCTTGCCACATCTGCCGGTAGAATTCGCCGTCGTGGTGTCCGGAGCTCAGCAGATTGGGATTTCTGCCGATCACTTCTTCTGCGCTGTAGCCGGTCAGATGAGTGAAGGCCGGATTGACGGCGACGACGCGGTTCTCGGAATCGGTCACGGTCATCCCCTCGCCGATATTCTGGAACACCGTCATGGCCAGCTGCTGCTCTTCTTCCCTGCGCCTGCGCTCGGAGATGTCCCTGCAGAATACGAAGAAGCGTCCGCCCTCCATCGGCCAGAAGCTGACGATGATTTCGACAGGCCAGATTTTTCCCTCCCTGGTCTTGTGCAGGCTTTCGAAGCGGTCGTATCCGTTCTTCATCACGTTTTCGATGTGCGCAGCGGTCTCTTCGGGGTTTTCCTTCGCTTCCAGGTCGGGAATGCTCATGGCGAGCAGCTCCTCCCGGCTGTAGCCCGAAAGCGCCACATAGGCGTCGTTGACTTCGAGAAGACGCCCCTGCATGTCAACCATCCAGAAACCCTCCGATGAGGTCTCGATGATGCCGCGGTAGCGCGATTCCTTGGCCGCCAGTTCGCTTTCCATGCGTTTGCGTTCGGATATGTCGCGAACCACGCTGAGGATGAGCTCTTTCCCGTTCATTTCGATGAGGCTGGCGTTGATTTCCACGGGCATCACCACGCGGTCCTTGCATACATGCGCCGCTTCGAACGAAGAGAAGCCTGTCTTCAGGACATTTGCCACCCTTTCCCCGACCCTGGGCGCGTGTTCGGCAGTATCGAATTCGGCGATGCGCCTGCCCACCATGTCTGCCTTGGCATAGCCCAGCCTTTCATGGCCGGTGCGGTTGATATCGACGATGACCCCCTCTGTCGAAAGCAGCATGATGCAGTCGTTGGCTTCCTCGAACAGGCGCTGGAACTTCTGCTCGCTTTCCACCAGTTTTCCGGTGAAGGCCTCGTTCCTGCGGAATTCGGCAAGGATGCGGCGCGTGACCAGGAAAACCAGCAGGCTGATCAGAAGCGCCAGCCCCCCCAGCAGCCACCAGATTTCGCGCACCCTGGATGCAGATGCGGCGGACGCTTCCCGGGCGAAGAATCCGGCCTTCGCCCTGGCGAAATCGACGACGTAACCGGTATTGCCGAGGATCTGCTTGAAGAGCTGCTCGCCTGGGCCTGCCATCAGGCGCTTCGCCTGAGCCTGGTCGCCCTGCCGGATGAGGTCGATGATCTTCGATCTGAGCGGCTGCCAGATCGCCATCTGGCGGTCGATCTCGCTCACCCGGTTCATGTCCCCGAGGAAGGAAGAATGGATCAGCGTCAAATCCGACCTGACCCCGGCATCCAGGACGGACACCTCGCGAGCAAGCTCCGCCCGGTTCGCCGGGTCCAGGGCCATCTCCACCATGTCGTCGCGCATCGCGAGGATCTTGGCTTGCGCATCCATCGCGGTGTTGCTGACCCTGAAAGGGTGAGCGTAGAGGTCGTGGGAGATGGACTGAAGGCTTGCTATGGCCGAAACGACTGCCATCCCGAACCCGAAAAGGAGCGCCAGGATGATGAAATGCGTTGCGGATATCCGCAGCTTGAAGCTTCTTTTGTAAGGCATGAGTATCGTGACCTGCCCGCGGAAAAACCACCCCTCGAAAGGGGATTATGCAAGTTCGTGCCGCATCCTGCAATCAGGAGGTTTTTTCCATGGCTGCGGCGAAGAAGCCGTCCGTGCCGTGGATGTCCGGTCGCAGCTCGAGATATTGGCTGGTATCCAGATCGATGTGTTGGGATTTCAGTATTTCCGAAGCGTCGAGCAGGCTGAATTCCGGATGGGACTCCAGGAATTTCGACACGATTTCCCGGTTTTCTTCCGGCAGAATGCTGCAGGTTGCGTAAACGAGGCGTCCTCCGGGCTTCACCAGCACGGATGCTCCCGCGAGTATCGCGGCCTGCTTTGCCTTGAGTTCTTCGAGGCTGGCTTCCGACTGGCGCCATTTCAGGTCGGGATTCCTGCGCAGCGTGCCGAGTCCGCTGCACGGGGCATCCACCAGCACCCTGTCGATTTTCCCGGACAGGCGCTTCACCTTGATGTCGTTCTCGTTCTGGATCAGTTGCGGATTGACGTTGCTGAGTCCGGAGCGCTTGAGCCTCGGCCCCAGCTTTGCCAGCCTTTTCTCCGATATGTCGAAAGCGTAGATCCTGCCCGTGGAATGCATCAGCGCGCCGAGCATCAGGGTTTTCCCCCCGGCCCCGGCGCAGAAATCGACCACCATTTCGCGCCTCTTGGGCGCGAGGAGATAGCCCAGCAGCTGGCTGCCCTCATCCTGGACTTCCACCTTGCCTTCCAGGAAGAGGTCGTGCTCGTTGAGCGCGAACTTGTCCTGGATGCGCACGCCGGAAGGGGACCATTGCGTTGCCTCCCCGCCGAGCTTTTCCAGCACTTCTTCGCGTTTTGCCTTGATCGTGTTCACTCTCAGATCGAGCGGCGTTTTCTGCTGCATGGCCCTTCCCAGGGAAAGGATGGCCTCGTCGTTCATGGCGGGCTTGAGCTTCGAGACGACCCATTCCGGAAGCTCCGCCTTGACTTCTAAGGGCAGGTCGTCCGCCGGGACGGCCTTGACCGCATTGAGCCATTTCTCCTCCGATTCGGAAAGATAGGGCTTGAGTTCCCGGAGGTTCATGCCCTCGATTCTGGAGAGATGGGCGAGGGCGATTTTCCTGGGCGTGCCCGCGTTGCCGTCGGCTTGCTGTACGACATAATCGATGAAGCTTTTCCTTCTCAGGACGGAAAACACGGTTTCGGCGACGAAGGCGCGATCGGAGCGCCCGATTTTCGGATGGTCGCGGAAAAAGAAGCGCAGGGCCACGTCCGCGGGCTCCCTCAGGGGGAGAATCCTGCGCAGCGCTTCGACAGTCAGGTCGAGGCGCATTCCGTTGAGTTTTTTCATGGACGGTCGAAGTGAGGGTGGTTCGAGGAATCTTCGAATTGTACCTCAATCGCGCCTTATCGTCGTTTTCGGGCGCTAAAAAGCTGGCCTTCGACGGGCTGTCCGCTTTCCTTGCGGATGGCGGCGCTGCTCGCATGTGGCGGCTCGAATCCGGATTCATCGAGCAGTCTTGCGACATGAGCCTCGCTGTGACGGTATCTTCCCGTGATGCCGAGCTCGTAGCCCTTGGAGTCCGAAGCGAGTTTCTCCGTCGTGAAAACGAATTGACCGCCGGGGGCGAGGCGCGCAGAGATTCCCGAGAAAACCGGTTCGAGGTTCCCGAAATAGATCAGCGTGTCCATGCAGGCGACCAGGTCGAAGCGGTCTTTGCCGTCGCCGAGGAATTCGCAGATATCGGATTTGACCAGAAAATCATAGCATTGCCGCCTTCCGGCTGCATCCAGCATCGCCTGGCTGATGTCCACTCCGGTCAGGGTGAGCGCAACGGATTTCAGAATCTGTCCGTTGAGCCCTGTGCCGCAGCCCAGATCCAGCACTTTCAGGCTGTTTCGGGCAAGGCCCAGGCGCTGCAATTCTTCCCGGAGCAAGCGGGGTCCGGCATATTCGAGTTTCGTCAGTATGGAATCGAATTGCGCTGCGAACCTGTCGAAAGCGGCCTCGACATAGCGCTCGGAGCAGCGTTCCGGCAAATCCCCCCTGAATGCCGCCAGCATGTGGCTTGCGACTGGGTTTCCCGGTTCTTCGAGCAGCCAGTTTTCCATGAGGGCAATTGCCCTGTCTTTTTCCCCGACTTCGCAGTATGCGATGCCCAGCTTGATTTTCGACTTGTCACTGGCGGGATCGGCGATGAGCCCCAGGCTGTTGAAATGCCGCGCTTCAGGAAACCTGCCTTGCGCGACGAGGAGGGCTGCGAGCAGATAATGGGCATCCGGGCAGTGCGGGTCGATTTGCGACGCTTCCCTGTAGAGCTGCTCCGCCTTGTCGATTTTTCCGGTCTTTTCGAACAGCGCGCCGAGGCTGGTTTTGCAGAAATAGCTGCCGGGGGCGAGCTTCAGCGCATGCTCGAAGGCCGCAATGGCCTCGTCGCAGCGCCCCAGCCTGTCGAGGACGATCCCGTGGTTGTAGTGCCATTCGGAATGGGAATTGTCGTGCTGCAGGGAGGCTTCGATGAGTTCGAGCGCTTCTTCAAGACGTCCCGTCTGCTGCAGCAGGAATCCCAGGTAATGCTTCGCCTTGGCCGAATCGGGATGGTGCGCTGCAATCTGCCGGTAAAGCGCTTCGCTCTCGGCATGGCGCCCCGCGAGATGCAGTCTCATCGCCTGATCCATGAGGTCGTCGGCCATGGCTCTTCCTGTTGTGGGATGGCTGCAATCTACCCCGGCATTTCGCGCCGCGTCAAGGCGCGCATTTCTGGCGCCCGGTTTTGAAGATCGCGCTTACCTGACCGGGTTTCCCCAGCTTCCCTCGAAAAAGCGCGACTCCATGGGCTTTCTCGATCTGTCCGCGAGTTCCTTCTCCTTCAATGCCGCATCGAGGATGTCGGGAGAGGCGGGATGCCCCACCGCGATCATCGACATGCAGACATAGCGCTCGGGAATGGAAAAGGTCTTCCTGGCCTTTTCGGCATCGTATCCGCCCATCTGGTGAGCGGAAAGACTCAGGGCGGCTGCCTGCAAAACCAGGTTTTCGGAAGCCGCCCCCGTGTCGTATTGCCCGAAGCGGTTGGGAGAATCGTTAAACTCGAACAGCGTGTCGGCGAGGGAAATCATCAGAATCGGGGCGTTCTGCGCCCAGACCTGGTTTCCCGGAACCAGGCATTCATAGGCCTTCTGCCAGGCAGCCTGGTCTTCGAACTTGTCCCACACGATGTAGCGCCAGGGCTCGTCCCCGAAGCAGGAAGGCGCCCATCTCGCCGCTTCCATCAGGGAGAGCAGATCGCTTCTTGAAACAGGCCTGGATGCATCCAGGGCGCGCGGACTCCAGCGCTTCGCGATGATTTCGTTCACGGGATGCAGGGTTTTTGCCGGCTTTTGCATGGGAATTCCTTTCAGCTTTCGATGAGTCGCAGGTAGGGATGGGGTTCGATTACCGGGTAGTCGGTGTAGCCCGCCGCACCATCCCCGTAGAAGCTTTCTGGATCGGGTTCATTGAGCGGTTTTCCCAGCCTGAAGCGTTCCGGGAGATCGGGGTTGGCGATGAAGAGCCGCCCGAAGGAAATCAGATCGGCGCCTTCGTTTTCCAGGATCATTTCCGCCTTGGCGAGATCGAACCTGCCGCCTGCGATCATCCTTCCCTTGAAGTGCGGCTTGAAGCGCTGCGCATTGTCCTTCAGCACGTCGCCTTCCTTGAGGTCGTCTTCCAGCGGCTCTACCATGTGGACATAGGCGATGCCCATTTCGGAGAGGCCCGATACGGCCTTGGTGAAGACGATCATGGGATCGGCGTCGATCATGCCGAAATCGCGGTTCGAAGGGGAGAGCTTGACGCCGACCCGGTCCGCTCCCCAGATTTCCGACACCGCTTCGGCAACCTCGAACAGAAACCTGCATCGGTTCGCGCTGAGACCGCCGTACTGGTCGCGTCTGACATTGCTCCCCGTCTGCAGGAACTGGTCGATGAGATAGCCTCCTCCGGCATGGATCTCGACCCCGTCGAAACCGGCGTCCTTTGCATTCTTCGCGGCAATCGCAAATTCGGCAACGATCTGCGCGACTTCCCCGGTCTCGATCATTCTCGGCACGGGAAATTTCTGGAATCCATCGGGCGTTTTGATCCTGCCGAGTGCGGCGATGGCCGAGGGCGCGACCGGAAGATTTCCGCCGAGAAGATATGGGCTGGATACCCTGCCGCAATGCCAGAGCTGGGCGAATATCTTCCCGCCCTTTTCGTGCACGGCATCCGCGACGCGCTTCCAGCCTTCGATCTGGGCTTCGCTTCGGAGCCCTGGCGAGTTTTCGAGTCCCTTGCCCATCGTGGAAACCCAGACGCCTTCGGAGACGATCAGCCCCGCAGTGGCACGCTGGGCATAATACTGTGCATTGAGGTTTCCCATCACGCCCTCGGCATCCGCGCGCGTGCGCGTCATCGGCGCCATGACGATGCGGTTTGGAAGCGTAAGCTCCCCCAGTTGGAGGGGAGAAAAAAGGTTCGTCATGTCAGCCCTTCAAATCGAAAAGAAGCGCTTCTCCCGACCCTTCGAGACGGATTTCGTCTTCCCCGCTGATTTTTGCGCCGTCCCCTGTCGACAGGGCGATGCCGTTCAAATTGATATTGCCTTGTGCCACATGCAGATAGGCTATCCTGCCGATGCCCGATTCGTGCGTGACTGCGGCCTTGTCGAGCAGGGCGGCGTAAACGTCGGCATCCTGGTTGAGCGAGACCGAGCCTTCCCTGCCGGTTCTGGAGGCGACGAGGCGGAGCCGGTTCAGCTTTTCCTCAATGGGAAAATGCTTCTGCTCGTAGCCCGGAACGAGTCCCTTTGCCTCCGGAAGTATCCAGATCTGCAGAAAATGCACGGGGTCGGTGCTTGAGGGATTGAATTCGCTGTGCGATACACCGGTTCCGGCGCTCATGCGCTGAACGTCTCCTCTCCTGATGGTCGAAGCGTTGCCCATGCTGTCCTGGTGGGCGAGCTCGCCCTCCAGCACGTAGCTGATGATTTCCATGTTGTTGTGGGGATGCGTGCCGAATCCCTGTCCCGGCGCGACCCGGTCGTCGTTGATGACGCGCAGATCGCCGTATCCCATTTGTTCCGGATCGAAATAATCGGCGAATGAAAAGCTGTGGTAGCTTTCCAGCCAGCCGTGCATGGCATGCCCCCTTTCCCCGCTCTTGCGCACGACGATCATGCTCCGCTCCCGAGATCCCGCCTCACGTCATTCATGTCGAGCGATTGCGCCTGCCTGAGGACGTCTTCCAGGATCGGGGGAGGCGGCGCTCCCGCCTCCTTGAATACCAGAATCTTCTCGCGGAACACCAGCAGGGAGGGGACCGCCTTGATTTCGAATTCGCGGGCGAGATCGGGCTCCCGGTCCGCATTGACTTTCCCGAAATAGATTTCCGGGAAGCGCTCCGCCGCGCTTTCGAACACCGGTGCGAAGGATTTGCAGACGTCGCACCACGAGGCATAGAACTGGATGATGACGATGTCGTTGCTGACGATCTCGTGTTCGAGGCCGTGCGGGCTCAATTCCTTGATGGGCATGGGGTTTTTCCGTCCTGTCTGATGTTTTTCTAGTCTAGCATGACGGGAGGGTCGATTCCATGAGGGAGAGCAAAACATTCGCCTTGTGGCGTATTTCCTGGTATTCGGCATCCCGCTCGGAATCCGCGACGATTCCGCCTCCGGCCCAAAGCCTGATTTTGTTTGCGGATGCGGCCAGGGTCCTGATCATGATGCTGCTGTCCATGTTCCCGTCGAAGCCGATTCTGGCCATGGCGCCGCAATAGGGGCCGCGCCTGAATGGCTCGAGTTCTGCTATGATTTCCATGGCCCGGATTTTCGGGGCGCCGGTGATCGAGCCCCCCGGAAAGGCGCTTTTCAGGAGGGAGAGGGCGTCGTGCGATGCGTCGAGATGACCGCTTATCGTGCTGACCATGTGGTGCACAGAGGCGAAGTGTTCGATTTCGAAGAGCTTCTCGACCCTGACCGTTCCGGTTGCGCAGACTTTTCCCAGGTCGTTTCTCAGAAGATCGACGATCATGAGGTTTTCCGCCCGATCCTTGGGGCTTTCCGCCAGAGACCGGGCGAGGCGCGCATCTTCGGTCGGGTCGCTCGACCTCGGGCGGGTTCCCTTGATGGGTCTGGTTTGCACCCGGCTGCCATGGCGTTCCAGAAAGCATTCCGGGGAAGCGCTCAATATCCGGCAGTGCGGGTTGGAAAAATAGGCAGAATAGGGCGCAGGGCTCGCCGCCCGGAAGGCGCGATAGAGCGTCCAGGGGTCTCCCGTGAACGGGGCTTCGAAGCATTGCGCCAGATTCACCTGATAGCAGTCTCCGGAGGCGATGTATTCCTTTATTTTCGCGAAAGCGACGCCATATTCGTCGAGCGATGGCGTGGCCTCGATTTTCCCGGTCAGCCTGAAAGGCGCTTTCCGGGGATGCCGGACAGGAAAGGAAAGCCTTTCGAGCAGCCCATTCCAGATTGTTTTTGTCTCCATATCGCGGCAGTTGGAAGCAAGATGTGCTTTTTTTTCCAGATGATCGACGACTATCGCCCAGTCGTAGATGCCCACCGCAAGATCGGGAAAATCGATGTTTTTTCCGGTGCCGTCGATGCCGCTTGGCGCAAGCCCCAGGTCGTACCCGAAATATCCGATGGCCCCGCCCATGAAGGGAAGCGGGTTTTCCGTTTCGAGGGGAAGCAGCCTCTTTCTGAGCAGATCGAAGGGATCTTCTGCGGAAAGCGTTTTGCCGTCCCTGTCAGAAATTTCCGTTCTGCCGTTCTTCGTGACCAGGGTGGCGCAAGGTGCGGCGGCAAGGATGTCGTAACGCCCGAGGCCCGCGCTGTCGAGAAAAACCGGCCAGGGCAGATCCGAAATCGCCTCGAATACGTCCGGGACGCTTTCGGGATAGGGAATTTCAGCGATCATTTCAGTTCATCCCAGAGCTTGTCGAGGCGCTTTCCGGAAACCGGCATGGGCGTCCTGAGTTCCTGGGCGAAAAGGGAAACCCTGAGTTCCTCGATCAGCCAGCGGTATTCCTCCAGTTCGGGGCGGTCTTCCTGCTTCAGGAAGCGCTGCCATCGTGGAGAAATTTCCGCCTGGAGCTGAGCGTCCCTGGAATTGGGCAGCTTCTGGAGCCGCGTCAGCATCGCTTTCAGGTAGCGCGGGTAATGCTTCAGGCGAGCGTGGTCGGCAGTGCCGACGAATCCGGGATAAACGAGGCGGGAGAGTTGCTCCTTCATGTCGGAGCAGGCCGGGCCTGCGGGGGTTTTTTCCAGTTGCGATTTCACTTCGCTGTAAAGGCTCAGAATTGCCTCCAGCAGTTTCAGGATTTCGGCGAGCCTCGCATGGAGTTCTGGCTTGGCTTTTTCGATCGCATCCGCGAATGCCTGTTGCGAGCGGGGAAAGTCCAGGCAGGTTGCAGCGAGCAGATTGGACACCTGCTCCCTGAATTCCACGGCGCTGCCGAGGGAGGAATAGCGCATGCACAAGGCATTCCCGATGCCTTTTTCGAGCTGCTGGAACTGGGCCCTGAGTTCCAGCCTGAAAAGCCTGGACAGCCCGGCGCGGCTCTGATTCTGGGCCTTTTCCGGGGTGTCAGCAAGGAGCAGGGAAACCGAGGAGCCTTCGTCGATCAGGGCGGGGTACCCCGTCACATTCTGCCCGTTCTGCTCGAAAGTGATGCTTTCCGGAAGATCGCCGAAGTCCCAGCGGGTCAATCCCTTCTTCTCGAAGGCCGCGGCTTTTCCGAAATCTTCCTCGGCAGCCCTGCCCAGCTGATTTTTCAGGGCATCCAGCTCGCGCCCCATGGCGATTTCCTCGCCTTCTGAATCGACTATCCGGTAGTTCATCCTGAGGTGGGAGGGAAGCTCCGGCCAGGAGTCGATTTCGATTTTCAATGCCTCGCGCATCGCTTCCAGCAGCGGCCCGCGGGCGTCCATGCACCTGTTCACGCTTTCCGATACCGGGATCAGCTTCGTCCTCACGGCCTTGGGCAGGGACTTGATGAGGAAAGTGATTTTTTCCCGGATGAAGCCGGGCACCAGGCGGTCGAAGTCCGATGCTTCCATCTGGTTGAGCAGATGCAGGGGGATCGAGACCGTGACTCCGTCCATGACATGTCCCGGTTCGAAGCGGTAGGTGAGCGCAAGCTTCGCTCCCCGGACAAGCATGCTGTCCGGAAAGCGGTCGAGCGTCACGCCTTCGGCCTCGTGCTTCATCAGGTATTCCTTGGTCAGGAATAGCAGCCTCGGCCGGTCTTTTTCGGCGTCCCGACGCCACTTCTCGAAGGCGGCTCCGTTGAAGATGCCTGGCGGAATCAGGTTCGAATAAAACTCGAAGAGGCGGTGTTCGTCGACCAGCACGTCGCTGCGTCGGGATTTGTGCTCGAGTTCCGCTATTTCATCGAGCAGGTTGCGATTGTGTTCGAAAAAGGGCGCGCGCGTTTCGAATTCTCCCGCCACCAGGGCGCCGCGGATGAAAATTTCGCGGGATGCTTCGGGGTCGATGGGACCGTAATGCACTCGCCGCCTGGGGACGACGATCAGGCCGTAGAGGGTGATCTGTTCGAAGGCTGCGACCTGGGCGGATTTCTTCTCCCAGTGGGGATCGAGATAATGGCGCTTCAACAGATGCTCGCCGGCCTTTTCTATCCAGGAAGGGTCGATCTCGGCCACGGTCCTTGCATAGAGTCTGGAGGTTTCGGTGATTTCGGACGCCATCAGCCATTTCGGCTTCTTCCTGACTTTCGATCCCGGAAAGATTCTGAACCTGATGCCCCTCGCGCCCAGGTAGCCGTCTTCCGTCTTGAAGCCGACGTTTCCCAGAAGCCCTGCGAGCAGGGCTCTGTGGATGGCCTCGTAATTCGCCGGAACTTCGTTCATGCGCAGCCCCATTTCAGAGATCTGCGCATGAAGCTGCCCGTGCAGGTCGCGCCATTCCCTGAGCCTCGGAAGCGAAAGAAATTGCTTCCGGCATTCCTGGATGAGCTTCCTGTTGGAGAGCTTCTTCGACAATTCGTCGAAATGCGCCCAGAGCTTCAGATAGCCCATGAAGTCGGAGCGTTCGTCGCGAAACGGCTGATGCGCGATTTCGGCGGCTTCGCGCTTGTCGGATGGCGCATCACGCGGGTCCTGGATGCCGAGCGCGGAAGCGATGATCAGCACTTCGGAGAGGGCGCTGCCGGATGCCAGGATCATGCGGCCCATCCTCGGGTCGCAGGGGAGCGCCGCCAGCTTGATCCCGGTTCTGGTGATTTTCCGCTTCTCGTCCACTGCGCCCAGTTCGTGAAGGAGCTGGTAGCCGTCGGCGATCATGCGCGGCGAGGGCGGGTCGATGAAAGGGAAGTCCTCGATTGCGCCCAGCATCGAGCTTTCCATCTTGAGTATGACCGATGCGAGGGAGGATCTCAGGATTTCCGGGTCGGTGAATTCCGGCCTCGATTCGAAATCGGCCTGGGCATAGAGCCGGATGCACAGTCCCTGCATCACCCGCCCGCTTCTCCCGGCGCGCTGGTTGGCCGAGGCCCTGGAAATTTTCTCGACATGGAGCTGCTCGACCTTGTTCCGGTAGCTGTAGCGGCTGATCCTGGCGAGCCCGGGGTCGATCACGACGCCGATGTTGGGAACGGTCAGCGAAGTTTCCGCGACATTGGTGGCGAGCACGATGCGCCTTTTTCCCCCTGTCGAAAAGACCCTTTCCTGCTCGGCAACGGAAAGGCGGGAATATAGGGGGAGGATGTCCCTGTGGGCATGCTTGCGCAGCGCCTCGGCCGCATTCCTGATTTCGCGCTCTCCCGGAAGGAAAATCAGGATGTCGCCCGGATGCTTGTCGGCTTCATCCACTGCGGCGAGGATGGCGGCTTCCATGTCCGGGTCTTCCTCTTCCTCGATCGGCCGGTAGCGGACTTCGATGGGATGGGATCTTCCCGAAACCTCGATCACCGGGGCGCCCCCGAAATGGCGTGAAAAGCGCTCCGCATCGATGGTGGCGGAAGTCACGATCACTTTGAGGTCTGGGCGCTTCGGGAGAAGCGTTTTCAGGTAGCCGAGGATGAAGTCGATGTTGAGGCTGCGCTCGTGCGCTTCGTCTATGATCAGGGTGTCGTAGGCCCGCAGCAGCTTGTCTGACCTCGTTTCGGCGAGCAGTATTCCGTCTGTCATGAGCTTGATGGAGGCGCCTTCGCTCATTCTGTCGGTGAACCTGACCTTGTAGCCGACATGCTGCCCTATTTCGGATTTGAGCTCCTTCGCGATCCTTCCTGCGATGCTTCGCGCGGCGACTCGCCTGGGCTGGGTGTGGCCGATGATGCCCGCCCTGCCGCGCCCGATCGCGAGGCATATCTTGGGAATCTGCGTGGTTTTTCCGGAACCCGTTTCGCCGCACACGATGACGACCTGATTTTGCAGGATCATGCGTCCGATTTCGTCCTTCAGCTGAACGACGGGAAGCGCTTCATCGAATGTCGGGACTGGCGGATGCCTTTCCTTCATGCGTCAATCCAGATGGGCGGCAAGCGTGGATACGAGGATGCTGCGCACGATCAGCACGATGAGCAGCGCCGAAAGGCAGCCTGCCAGGACGTCGGCGGGAAAATGCGCGCCCAGGGAAATTCGCGAAAGCCCTGCCCAGACCACGAAGAATACGCCGAATCGCCTGAAGTTCCGGTTCAGCATCGGCCAGAGGCTGGCTATGGCGAGCATCGCGAAGGAGGCGTGGCCGGAGGGCAAGCTGTGGTGGTATTCAGGCCTTCCGAAAACATGCACGGAAGAAGGCGGCAGAGCAAGCAATGGTCTGGGAAAATCGAGCCAGGGCTTGACGAGACCGAGCATCTGTCCGTCCAGCATGTAGGCGATGCAAAATACCGAGATCGTCACGAGCCAGCGCACCGCCTTTTTCCTCGCCATGTCGGGATGCTCCTGCCCCGTGCCGGACAGGCTGCCGATTGCGAAAAGGCAGGCGAAGCCGAGATAGACCGGGAAATTGCCGTGTCCGGCCAGCAGCGTGCCGAGCATCATGAACCTGTCGGTGAAGGCGGTATGGACGCCGTTGATGGCATGGAAGAGCCAGATGTTGGCGCCTCCCCAGTCGTAGAGGATGGCTTTCATCCGGCGAGTGCCGTCGCCCACATGATCGTGCCGCCCAGTGCGGAAACGATGGCCAGGACGAAAAGCCATTTCTTTCTGGTGAGTGCGGTGATCGATGCCAGCGAAATGGCGATCTGGATCAGGGTCATGGCCTGGGCGAGCCTGCGGCGGGGACGCATCAGCTGCTCGCTTTTCTCGTTGGCCTGGCTGGATGCCTCTTCGAGCTGATCGGCCTTCTGCTTGATGTCCTTTTTCTCAGCTTTGTATTTTTCGATCTGCTTTCTGTAATGGTCAGCCTTTTGAGGGTCTGCGAGATCGGAAGCGAGCTCCATCAAATGTCCCTTGTTGCTCACTGCCTGATAATAATTCCACTGATCGGAAGCCTGGGTCTTTTTCAATACGGCCTCGTTCTTGAACAGCATCGCCTCTTCCTGAGTGTCGCCGCCCTGGTAGCCGACTATCGCGCCGATGGAGGCGAGGATCGCGGTGAAGATCGCGACCTGCTGGGCAAGGGAAGAGCCGCCATGGGCTTCATGCTCGATCTGGTGGGCTTCTGGGCCGTGTACGTGAAAGCCGTGCTCTGACATCTGGTCTCCATTTCAAGGTGTTCTGCATTATTATACCGAATGTGCACACCGGCTTATGGCGACGAAATGGATCTTTTCGAAATATCTGGAATACTGCTGAGCGCTGCTGCGTTCGGAAGCTATGTCAACGACAGGTGGATCAGGCTGCCCTCCTCGATCGGACTGATGCTGCTCGCCATGGGGGCGGGTTTCATCGGGCTTGCGTTCGAGGGCATGGGGCTTGTCGACATCGCCCCGGTCGATGCCTTCTTGGGGCATGTCGATTTCAGCGAGACGGTATTTCACGGCATGCTGTCCTTTCTGCTCTTCGCGGGGGCTTCCCAGATCAGCGTGAACGACCTGAGAAGCGCCAAGCTCCCCATAGCGATCACGGCGACGATCAGCACGCTGATCTCCACCCTCTTGATCGGCACGGTCTTCTACTTGCTGGCGCAGGCGATGGGCTTCCCCCGGGTGAGCCTGCTCTATGCCATGCTTTTCGGGGCAATTCTGTCCCCCACGGACCCCATCGCGGTGATCGGCATCATCAAGAAGATGAATGCGCCCAAGGCGATAGAAACCAAGATTGCCGGGGAGTCGCTTTTCAACGACGGCGTCGCGATCGTGTTCTACCTGACGATACTGGAGCTCATCACGGGAAAGACAGAGCCCACCTTCACCGGAGCCATGGAGCTGCTGCTGCAGGAAGCGGGAGGGGGGCTTCTGATCGGCTGGGCGATCGGCTGGGTTGCGCGCAGGATGCTGGCGAGTGTTGAGGCCTACCAGTCCGAGCTGCTGATCACGCTGGCGGTGGCATCCGGAGGCTATCTGCTTGCCGAAAAGCTGCACGTCTCCGCGCCGATCGCGATGGTGGTGTCGGGGATACTCATCGGCAACAGGGGACGGGACGCCCTCTCGGCAAGGAAGCGGGAACATATCGATTCCTTCTGGGAGCTGGTCGACGAAATACTGAATGCGGTGCTGTTCATGCTCATCGGGCTCGAAATGATGGTGATCAAGGTCGATCGGGCGACTGCCCTGCTCGGTCTTTTGTGCATCCCGATGGCGCTTTCTGCGCGCTTTGTCAGCATCGCGATTCCGGTTCAACTGATGCGGCCGTTCTATGCCTTCCAGAGGGGGACCAGCGCAGTCATGACCTGGGGAGGATTGCGCGGCGCGCTTTCGATCGCCATGGTCCTCGCGCTCACCCGCCAGGACATCAAGACGGTTTTTCTGCCCTGCGTCTATTTCGTCGCCGTGTTCTCCATCGCGGTGCAGGGAATGACTTTCAGCAGGCTGCTCAAGAAATATGGCATGGCCTGAAGCGCCGCCGGAGGCTGGCGTTTGGTGTTAGAATTCAGGTCTGCCGTTTTCCGATTTCCGCCATGTTCTCCAAGCTCAATCCACCGCAATCTTCAGCCGTCAGGCATATCGACGGCCCGCTCCTGGTGCTTGCCGGCGCGGGGAGCGGCAAGACCCGCGTGATCACGCACAAGATCGCCTATCTGATCGAGGAATGCGGCTATTCTCCTTCCCACGTCGCAGCGATCACCTTCACCAACAAGGCGGCGAAGGAAATGCAGGAGCGGGTGGGCAAGCTGCTCAAGGGAAGCGGGAAGGGACTGACTCTGTCGACCTTCCATTCTCTGGGACTTGCCATGGTGAGAAGCGAATCGGAAAAGCTCGGGCTCAAGTCGCGCTTTTCCATCCTCGATTCCGCAGATGCATCGGGCATACTGATGGAGCTTTTCAAGACCACGGACAAGAAACTGGTGAGGTCGCTCGCTTCCCGGATCTCGGGATGGAAAAACAATCTGATCTCCCCGGATGCCGCCCTCTCCGGGGCAAGGGACGAGGAAGAACACCTGATGGCGCGGGTCTACCGCGATTACCAGGCCACCTTGCAGGCTTATCAGGCGGTCGACTTCGACGACCTGATTAGGCTACCGGTCGAGCTTCTCGCCAATGATCGCGAGGCGCAGGAAAAGTGGCAGGGAAGGCTGCGCTATCTCCTGATAGACGAATACCAGGACACCAATCTTTCCCAGTACCGCCTGATCAAGCTCCTGGCAGGATCAAGAGGAGCGTTCACTGCGGTGGGGGATGATGACCAGGCGATCTATGCCTGGAGGGGGGCTTCCAAGGAGAACATCGCCGAGCTGAGCCGCGATTATCCCAATCTGGAAGTGATCAAGCTGGAGCAGAATTACCGCTCCACGGTCAGGATACTGAAGGCCGCCAACAGCTTGATTTCAAACAATCCCAAACTTTTCGAGAAAAAGCTCTGGTCGGATCTCGGGCACGGGGAGCCGATCAGGGTGGTTGCGGCAAGGGACGAGGAGCACGAGGCGGAAACCGTGGCGAGGTCGCTGCTCGCGCACAAGTTCGAACGCAGGGGAAAGTTTTCGGACTACGCCATTCTCTACCGGGGCAACCACCAGGCGAGGCTCTTCGAACAATATCTGCGGGAGGAGAAGGTGCCCTACCGGGTCAGCGGCGGCCTTTCCTTCTTCGATCGAAGCGAAATCAAGGATATCGTCGCCTACCTGAGGCTGCTCGTGAATCCGGACGACGATCCCGCCTTCGTGCGCGCGGTGACCACCCCGAAGCGCGGCGTGGGGAACCAGACCCTTGAAGCGCTGGGGCGCTATGCCGGCAAGCGCCATGCGAGCATGTTCGAGGCGGCTTTCGAGGCGGGATTTGCCCACGAGATTTCTCCCAAGCAGCTGGAGCCATTGATCGCCTTCTGCCATTTCATCAATAATCTGCAATTCGAAGCCGCGAAGGCGCCGGCCGGGGAGATCATCAACGATCTTTTGAAGGCGATAGGCTACGAAGCGTATCTTTTCGATTCGGATGAGCCGAGGCAGGCGAAATCGAAATGGGAAAACGTCACGGATTTTTCTGCCTGGATCGCGAAGAAGGGTGAGGAGGAGGGCAGGAATCTGGTCGAGCTTACCCAGACGATCACGCTCATGAACCTGCTCGATCGGCAGGAGGAAGACTACGATGCGGTGCAGCTTTCCACGCTGCATGCCGCGAAGGGACTGGAATTCAAGCATGTTTTCCTGGTCGGGGTGGAGGAGGGGATACTGCCGCATCAGGAATCCATGGGCGAATCCGGCATCGAGGAAGAGCGGCGCCTGATGTACGTGGGGGTGACGAGAGCGAGGGAGGGTCTTGCCATCAGCTATTGTCAGAAGCGCAAGCGGGCGAAGGAGATCCAGGTTTGCGAGCCGAGCCGGTTCATCGCCGAAATGGGGGAAGACCTGAAGTTCTCCGGCACGACCGTCACGAAGTCGATGGGAAACGAGAAGCTCGCCATGCTCAAATCGGCGCTTGCAGGAAACGGATCAACATGAAAGGAAGAAGAAAATGACGAAGCAGATCATCAGCACAAGCGCCGCGCCCAAGGCGATCGGCACCTATTCCCAGGCCGTGCGCGCCAAGGACACGGTTTATCTTTCCGGACAGATCGGGCTGGACCCGGCCACCATGCAGCTCGAAGAGGGGGTGGAGGCGCAGATCCACCGGGTTTTCGGGAATCTCTCGGCGGTCGCCAAGGCATGCGGCGGATCCCTCGGCAATCTCGTCAAGCTCAACGTCTACATGACCGATCTTGCCCATTTCCCCAAGCTCAACGAGATCATGGGGAGCTATTTTACCGAACCCTATCCCGCCCGCGCCGCGGTCGGGGTGGCGAGTCTTCCGAAAGGGGCGCAGGTCGAAATGGACGGCATCCTCGTTCTCGGCATAGGCGATACGGACAAGGACTGAGTGAAGGACAAGCTCGCCAGGCTCGGCATCCATTCCCTCTGGGACAGGGTGCTCCATCTGCCCCTGAGATACGAGGACGAGACGCACCTTTGTCCGATAGCGGATGCGCCGGCGGGACAGACCGTCCTCGTCGAGGGTGAAATAACCGAATCCGGGGTAAGGTTCCAGGGCAGGCGCATTCTTGCCTGCAAAATCGAAGACGGCAGCGGCAGTCTCGAAGTCCGCTTCATGAATTTCTACCCGAGCCAGGTCAAGATGCTGGAGAAGGGCAAGAGAATACGCTTCTTCGGCGAAGTGAGGGCGAGCTTTTTCGGCAAGGAAATGATCCATCCCAAGGTCTCGAAAGCCGGAATTGAACTCAACGATGCGCTGACCCCGGTCTATCCGACAACCGCCGGGCTGCCCCAGAAGAAGCTGAAAATGCTGATCGACGAAGCGCTCGAATCGGTGGCGCTTTCCGAGACCCTGCCCCTGACCGTGCTTTCCCGGCTTTCCCTTCCCGGATTCGAGGAGAGCATACGCTTTTTGCACGATCCCCCGCCGGATGCCGAAAGATCGGCACTCGACAACCGCACCCATCCTGCCTGGACCAGGATCAAGTTCGACGAACTGCTCGCCCAGCAGCTTTCCATGCGGCTTCACTACAGGAACAGGAAGGGCAGAAGCGCTCCGGTATTCCGGACGCAGGGGAAGCTGGCCGAGGCATTGCTCGCCTCCCTTCCCTTCGAACTCACCGATGCGCAGAAAAGGGTTTTCGACGAGATCGCGCGGGATCTCGCCAGCGGAAATCCCATGCAGCGCCTGCTTCAGGGGGACGTCGGCAGCGGCAAGACGATCGTTGCGGCGCTCGCATCGCTCCTTGCGATCGAGGCGGGATTCCAGGCTGCCGTGATGGCCCCGACCGAGATCCTGGCCGAGCAGCATTTCGACAAGTTTTCGAAATGGCTGGAGCCTCTGGGCGTCAGGACCGCCTGGCTTTCTTCCAGCCTGAAGAAGAAGGACAAGGAAGATGCGCTGCAGAAAATAAGGCGGGGGGAAGCCGATCTTGCCATAGGCACGCACGCGCTGTTCCAGGAACAGGTCGCTTTCGGCAAACTCGGGCTTGCGATCGTCGACGAGCAGCACCGCTTCGGCGTCCACCAGCGGCTCGCGCTGCGCCAGAAGGGTTCGAGCGAGCCGCACCAGCTGATGATGAGTGCGACCCCGATACCGAGGACGCTCGCCATGAGCTATTATGCCGATCTCGACGTCTCGGTGATCGACGAGCTTCCCCCGGGGAGGACTCCCGTGGTGACCAAGCTGGTGTCGAGCGACAGGCGCGAGGAAGTGATTCTCAGGGTGAGAAGCGCATGCCTCGAAGGCAGTCAGGCGTACTGGGTCTGCCCCCTGATCGAGGAATCCGAATCGCTTCAGCTCCAGACGGCGATCGACACGCATGCTAGGCTCGTCGGCGATTTCCCCGAAATCAGGGTCGGGCTCGTGCACGGCAGGATGCCCAGCGGCGAAAAGGCTGCCGTGATGCGCGAATTCCAGGATGGTAAAATCAAGCTCCTGGTCGCGACCACCGTGATCGAGGTCGGGGTCGACGTGGCAAATGCTTCCGTGATGGTCATCGAGCATGCGGAAAGAATGGGCCTCTCCCAGCTCCACCAGCTTCGCGGGAGGGTGGGCAGGGGGGCCTCCAACAGCGTCTGCCTGCTGCTCTACCAGGCGCCGCTCGGCAGAACTGCGCGGGAGAGGCTGCGGGCGATATTCGAGACTTCCGACGGCTTCGAGATCGCAAGGCGCGATCTCGCCTTGCGCGGCCCGGGGGAATTTCTCGGGGCGAGGCAGAGCGGCGTGCCCATGCTGAGATTCGCCGATATCGGCGAGGATGAATTGCTGGCTGAGGCGAGAGAGGCTGCCGACGAACTGCTCGCTTCCGACAGGGATGCGGTCAACCGGCATCTCGAACGCTGGATGGGCGAAAAATCGGAATATCTGCGGGTATGATGAAAAGCGACTGGAAAAATAGCCCGTTGGGAACAGGGCGCGGACTTTCGAAATGGGTGAGGGACAGGGGCTCGCTCACCGAGCGCATCATGGCGAGGTGCGGGGATTTCGGCGTGAGGCATGTGGCGAACCGCTACGCCAGGGTCAATCGGGACGAAGCCCGGAGGATAGGGGTGAATCCGAAAACATTCGCGCTGGTTCGCGAGGTCTATCTGTGCTGCGGCGACAAGCCAGTCGTTTTCGCCCATTCGGTGGCCGCAAGAGCCAGCCTGAAAGGACCCTGGCGCAATCTGGCCTCGCTTGGGCAGAAGTCGCTGGGCAGCGCTTTCCTTTCGAATCCCAGGGTGAAGCGGGACGATCTGGAATTCTTGCCGATATCGAAGCGCCATCCGCTCTATGCGAAGTCCTGCCGCTTCATGGCCCATCGCCCGACGAGGCTGTGGGCGAGGCGCTCCCTGTTCGGGCTGGGAAGAAGCGAGATCCTGGTGACCGAAGTGTTTCTTCCGGAAATCCTGGGGCTCTCTTGAGCAAATTGACGCTCTATGCGAGGCTGATGCGGATCGACAAGCCGATCGGCACCCTGCTTCTGCTCTGGCCGACATTGTGGGGGCTGTGGATCGCATCGAACGGGCATCCACATCCTGCCGTGCTCATCGTATTCGTCCTGGGAACGGTATTGATGCGCTCGGCCGGGTGCGTCGTGAACGACTATGCCGACCGGAATTTCGATCCGCATGTGGAACGCACCAGGGAAAGGCCGCTGGCTTCCGGCAAGGTCACCAAGAAGGAGGCGCTGGTTCTTGCTGCGGCGCTTGCCCTGACTGCCTTCGCGCTGGCGCTTTTCCTCGACCGCCTGGCGATCCTGCTTTCTTTCGCGGCCCTCTTTCTTGCGGCGAGCTATCCCTATACCAAACGCTTCTTCGCGATCCCCCAGGCCTATCTCGGGATCGCATTCGGCTTCGGCATTCCCATGGCCTTCGCGGCGGAGACGGGATCGGTTCCGGCTGTCGCATGGATCATGCTCGCCGCGAATCTGTTCTGGACCGTCGCCTATGATACGGAATACGCCCTGGTGGACAGGGAGGACGACATCAGGATAGGCATCCGGACTTCGGCGCTCACCTTCGGCAGGTATGACATTTTCGCCGTCATGCTCTGCTACGCGACGATGCTCGCGATACTGGTTTTCGTCGGAATCGAACTCGGGCGCGGCGCATTCTATTACGGCGGGCTGCTCGCCGCTTTCTTCGTGATGCTCTACCACTACACCCTGA
>Ga0207433_10003205_pt1 | contig 31848 bp, 38 predicted proteins | sample YelNatPaOPGAMG01_FD_187559 | JGI IMG/M metagenome (GOLD analysis project Ga0207433, IMG submission 187559) | Hot spring thermophilic microbial communities from Obsidian Pool, Yellowstone National Park, USA - OP-RAMG-01 (SPAdes) (version 3) | ecosystem: Environmental > Aquatic > Thermal springs... | reverse complement strand
TCTCCTGCAAGGTTTGCTTCTCTTCCTCGGTCAGTTGGACCGTCCATTTCTTCGCTCTCATGGTTCATCCCTCCTTACCAATCTCTGGAGAGATGATACCACAAAAGAATAATTAGACAAAGCACTAGAGCACCTGCCCAATCCTGACGCAACTTCCTTCCCCGTCTGTGTACTTTCCTCTCGAGAAGAAATTCTACAAAATCCCGCATTTCTTCCTGGAACTCAGGGGACAATTGGTCAATCAACTCTTTCAACTCTTTTGCCGTCCGCATATCACTTCTCCAGTGCCTTTATCTTCGCCGCTATCCCCTCATCCCCCGGCTTCCACTCCAAGGCCTGGCGATAGGTGGCCAAGGCACCATCTTTATCGCCCGCTTCAGCTAGCCAATCGCCCAATTGTATTGCCCACTGCCAGGGCTGGCCACGGTAGAGGACGATGGCCTGCTGCAGCCAGGAAACGGCTTCGCCCCGCCGGCCTTGTTTGTAGAAGCTCCAGGCCAGGTAATAAGCGCTCCAGGCATGCTGAGGGTTCAGTTCCAGAGCCCGCTCTAACCGCTTCTGCGCCTCCACATATTCCTCCCGTATGTAGTGGGCGTAGCCCAGCCAATACTGTGGTTCGTAACGGTTCGGCGCTACTGCCTCGGCCTTCCGATACCACTCTAACATCCCGTTGTAGTCCTTCTGGACCCGCCGCATGTGGCCCACGCTAAGGTAAGGCCAGGGGATATCCGGCCGGGCCTTCACCGCCTTCCGGTAGGCTCCCTCCGCGCGCTCCCACTCCTTCAGCCGTTCATAGTTTGCCCCTTGGCGCATCCAGTAATCGTAAGGCTTGGGAGACAATTCGGCCCCATGGCCGTAAGCTCTTGCAGCCTCCTCCCAATCCTCCCGCAGCTCCGCCGCCCGGCCCAGAGCCCACCAGTGCTCCGGGTCAGTTTCGGGCAAGGATTCAGCCAATTCCTCCCAGCAAGCGATGGCTTCGCCCTTGCGCTCCAGTTTCAAATAGACCGATTCCAGGCGGTTAGCCGTTGAGACATCGGGAACCAGGGAGAAGGATTTCTCATACCACTCCAGTGCCTCTTCCCACTTTTCAGCACTCCGAGCCCTATCGCCCTGGAAGTCAAAGTAGCTTGCGAGCCCTTCGGCCACGGCAGGCTCAGGCTGCAGGTCCTTCGGACCGTTGAGGAGGTAAAGGAGCCAGGCAATCCGGTTCTGGGAGGCCAGCACCACGGCCCGCCGCCAGGCCTCCCTGGCTTCTGAGCACTTCCCCGCCAGCCAGGCATTTCGGCCATTGAGGAGCCAGGTAGAAGCACTCTCCGGCCTCAGGCGCAGTGCGGTTTCAATCAAGGCATCTACCGCCGGGTCATTAACCCTGAGCTGGCACACAAGAAGCGAGGAAGGGTCCACCAGCGCCTCCTGCCAGGGAGCCAGCAGCCTAAGGGCAGCAACATTTTGCAAAGCCGCACTTACTATCTCATGGCCGTTCAGCAGGAACAGAGCCACCGCCATCAGTGTAGCCATTATGCGGGTCATCAGGCGCAACGCCTTGCCCATCATCCGATCAGAATCTCCTCCGGTTCCTGGTCCGCAGGGGCTATCCATCGCCTCCGGACGAGTGTAGCGGTTCTGGTCACCGCCTTCAGTTCCTTCGCCAAATGGCTACCAATGAACCCGCTTGCCCTGCGGGCAAACGCCCTATTCATCTCACCACAGATTCGCTCTGCCAATTCCAGGTACAGAGCGTTCATAGCTCTATTCCATAGCGCTCAATCGCCCGACGCAGGGACTCCCCTGCCGTCTCTATCTCAATCAAGTCTACCAAGCGATCACCAATAATCTCCTCTGCCAACCTCCAAGCTCGCCAATAGTCATCGCTTGCCAGACCTTCCACAGCCAAGTCCACATCGGAGTCGGGCGCAAACCAGGCCTCATGAGCCAGCGAGCCGAAGAGCACTACCCGTCTGGCCCCAAAGTGGGCTTTCAATGCCTCCGCAGCTTCACGAACGCGGGCTAACAGGCGTGCGCGTTCGCGTCGCTCTGCCGGCGTTGGCTCCGGTGGAGCCAGACGGCGTCGGGCAGCCTCCAAATAAGGCTTCCATCCCTCTCGGGTCAATTCCAAAGCCGTCGGCATAGCCATTCGCCTCTTATTTTCCAATAATGGTCCTCAAATCGGATTCGGCCGACTTTAGCCACTCAAGGGCGGCCTTTTTCCCCCATACCACACGACCCCTTTCTCCTGGATTTCCCTGGCAAATGAGCCGCCCCTCTGGAAGAACGATTCGCTCATTTTCCGCGTATGGACGATTAGGTCTATAGAAACCTGCATCCGGAGGTCAAAAAGCGCCCGGGAGATTTTCCGAACCAGGTCCCTCTTCTCCGCGTAAGTCGCGGGCACAAATTCATCCTTCGTCACCACATACAGGTCTATGTCGCTATCTTCCGTCGGATTCCCGTGAGCATAACTGCCGAAAAGTATCACCCGCTCCGGATCCAAAGGCCGGAGTCGCTCCAAGATTTCCTGCTTAAGTTCCTCAATATCTACCATCTTGCTCCTCCGATTCCGTTCAAAAGAAGCAAAGCTATCGCCGCCACCTCTGGCCTTTATCCAGGAGACTCCTCCGGTAATCCCCCAGCGACCAACTCCCAGGCCTTCCGGTAAACCTCGGCAGCAAACTCGTAAAACTGCCGGGCATCGTCCGAGGAAGGCCTGCCGTAGGGCAATAGGCCAAATTCTCCCGGATAGCGGGCATCTACATAAAGGTCGTTTAGCACCTGAAGCATCCTTAAATCCAGTTCCAAGCCTGTTGCTTCGGAAACCAACCCGTACAGCCGCAGAATATCGTGGGTTTTCGGAGGCCTCACCCCTTTCTCTTCCAGAATTGCCTTCAATGATTTCTCCACGCACTGTTGGGCATGGAAGCAAGCAACCGGCGCCAAAAACTCCTCATCCAGCACCCGCTCTATGCTCCTCAGGTCCATTTCCGCCGAAAGAAGCCAGTCACGGGTGATGCGCTTCACAGCCAAACAATCCCCCGCTGGAGAATTTCTTCAGAGAAGAAGCCTCCTGCTTCCTTAAATTCCTGATGCATAGGCTTAGTGTGGACGATGAGGTCCACAGGGTACTTCAAGCGAAGGTCCAGCAGAAGTTCGGATACTTTTAACCTCAGCTCAGCTTTTTCACGAAAGCTCCTGGGCACAAACTCATCTTTCGTGACCACGTATAGGTCTATATCGCTATCCTCTGTCGGATTCCCGTGGGCATAACTGCCGAAAAGTATCACCCGCTCCGGATCCAGAGGCCGGAGCCGCTCCAGGATTTCCCGCTTGAGTCTTTCAATATCCACCATCCCTCACTCCCCCAGTGCTGCGCCTTTTATCCCCATGCTACAAGGGCAAGACCGCTGCCGGCAGTGTTTTAAATCTTCCAAATGATGACATCTTTCTTGCGCCCCCAGTTATGGGCAAGCTCCTGCAAGCGCACAAGGATTTTTATCTTCTCTTCAAACGAAAGCTTAGCCCGCTCTTTCCGAGCCCTCTCCTCCTCTTGGAACAAATCTCTTCGGCTTACAACTCTGTCACCTATAAGGATCCTCGGCCCCTCTTCCATAGCGTTTCCCCTCAAATTCTTTGAATTTATCGTATAGGCCATATTGACGCAAAATCTTCTGAAGCCTTTCCCTATCTATTTCGCACTGTTCCAAAAGCATCTCTACCTTCCTTAAGTCCTTATCCCTACCCGCCCTCAAAAACAATGCGATCAGATATTCAGGGACGATGACCTTTGTCTTAACCCCTTCGTATTCTACTTCCTCTGCTTCTTCTATTGCTTCCTTCTCAAGAGGGTCGGCAGGGAAGATATCAACCGGAACGCCCTCTATCATTATCCAATGCCCCTTCCACACATATCCTTTGCTTTTGAGATATTCGTATATGGGGGACAAGATGATTAACCCCTTTTCGTCCGCTTCCTTCTCAAGGATGATGAAAATATCCAGGTCTTGGGTGAAAAAAGGCTCAGTCCATCTTAAAGCGGCTATCGCTCCACCGATAGCATAATCTTTTATCAGCCCCTTTTCTTTTAGCTCGTTCAGCACACTAAGAGTGTTTTTCACTGCAATACCCGAGGCTTTTTGTAGGTGATGGCCCGCCGATCGGCCAAGTTGGGCTGCTTCCAGCTCCGCCCGCGCCAGTTGCTGCAACTCCTCCCATTTGCTATCCTACAGCGAGTGGTACTTCCTCTGTCTCAGAACGCAGCATGGCCTTGATCACTTGGGAGAGGAACTCGCTGGCATCAAGTATTTCCAGCAATACCAGACGGCCGCTACCTTCTGACCTCACACAAATTCCAGGTTTGGGTCATCCCGGATGTGGGGAATCGGGCTGCCGAGGTAAGGGAGGCGAGGGAGGCCATGCCATTGTCTCAGGAGGTGGTAAGCCGGCGAGGTAAGGAGGCGACAGGCATCCACCGCCTCTCGCCATTCGCTCCGCCGAATCTCCGCCACAGTTTGGGAAGTGGGAAGCAAGCCAAAATCCCAAGCCGCGCAGAGCCGGGCCAAGAAGTCCACCCGCTCCGCCAGCGTGTTCAAGCTCTCTGGTGGTTCAGTATCTGGATACAAAGTTCCGTCCAACCAATCATTCGGATAAGGCATTCAAAAACTCCTGGGCAAACCAACGCCTTACTTCTTCAGCCTCCGCCCGCTTCTGAGGGTCGGAGATCTCCTCCAGTGGACGGTGCTGAGCTATGCGAGCCAGGTGGGTCTCCACTGCCAGCCTGGCCCTGAAGCTATCCAGATCACCACCCGAAAGTTGTTGGCGACGCCTCCAAAGTTCCCAACATTCCTTCGGGGTCGTAAGCCCACTCTGGCAAAGGGTGTAAATGTCCCGAAAATCCCGAGGCGCCCCCCGCTCCACCAGCGCAACCATTTTGCTGGCTATTAGGTCTGGGAGACTGTCTAACAGCACATCAACCCAAGGCGCCGGGACCGATGGCTCCAATTGGGCGGACCGAGCGGCAATCTGAAAACTGAAGACTGCCTTCCCCTCCTGGAAGAGTTCTATGCTGACTACGTCCCCCCAGGTCCGTTTTCGTACCTGGCCGAAAGGCTTCAAGGTTTCCTCAATGACCTGCACAACCCTCTGCCGCTCTTGGAGCGTCGCTCCCAGAGTCCACCAGGCGGCCACGTCACGGGTGGGACGGTAATCCAAGTAATGCAAAAGGCCCAGAGCGCCGCCAATAGAAATTGCCGTCCCCAGGCCCTGAGCAGCTAAAGCCCGCAGGCAAATTTCAGCATAATTCGGCATATGGGTCGGACGCCCGACCGGTCTACGCTGTTCTCCTATTTGCCGGCACCCAATGCCCTTCAAATTCGCCATTCCCCTGCCCTTTTACACCCGACCCGCAAGGAGAATGCTCTTCCGCAGAGATTCCCTAATCCCTTTTGGAGGCGTGGGCCCGGACAGGAAAACGTCCAAGCCAATGTTCAGCCGTTCGGAGAAGAAGTAGAAATACGGCTTCATCTGCTCCAAGGGATGCTCAGGAGCCCGATCCAGCAGAAGGAGCAGGTCCACATCGCTGGTGCCGGTATGGGTCCCTTCGGCCAGAGAACCAATGAGCCGGACCTCCCGTAGTTCCGGGAACGCAGCCAGGGCCTGAGCGGCGACCTCCCTCAGCCGCCGGATGACCTCATCTCGATTCAGGGAGATAACCTTCACAGAACCGGATGATCTGATCCGCCGCATCCAGTGCCTCCCGCGCCTGCGCCTCGGTGAAGTAATCGGCAGGCTTGCCCGACGCGAAACCGCTCGGATACCGGGGCGGGATGTAATACAGGTCCAGCAGTCGGGCCCGATCCAGAATTGCCGCTGGAACCTCTATTCCCGTTTCCTGTCCAATCAATTTCAACATTTCAGTCAGGGAATGTCCCCACAGCGTCAACCCCCGGGCCAGGCCCAGCGCCTTGATCACCTTCTCGGCGGACTGCTGAAGGGTAAAGCAAGCCCATTCGTAATATCCGTACTGGACATCAATAAGGGCCCGCTCATAATCTCGTTTGCCCTGTTCGTACCAATCCTTCCAGCGGTTCATGTCTCCTCGGTTCTCCTGCCCGCTACCGATGCCAGTCAGATTCCCTAACCCATTGCTCCCTGCTTCCCAGCTCCTCCGCCCCCTTGCTCCTCCACCCCACCTTGCCACCATTCCACCGCAAACGCTCCGAAGACCGAGAGCATCAGCCCAAGCATGCCGGCCACGGCGGTGTTGAACAGTTTGCGGGGCCTGGCTGGCTTCTCCGGCACCGCCGCCCGACTGCCCAGCCGCGCCGTGCTCTGCACTCCTTGCACAGCGATGCGCGTTTCCTCCACCTTGCGGGCCAGCGCTGTGTAGGTCTCTTTCGCCAGGTCCCGCTGGCGGGTCAGCCGGTCCGACTCGGTGTAAATCTCCTGAAGTTGCTTCTGGAGCGATAGAATCTGCGGTTGCAGTTCTTCTAACCGTTGCCCGATTTCAGCGGACTTAGCTCTCAATGCCTGAGCTATATCGTCCAGAAGCGCAATCGTCTCCTTGATGCTTTTATTAGAGAGCGATTCTGCACTGTTCACCTGAAGCTGAATAGGCGCAGAGGCCTGGGCATTGAAGGCCTTTATCTGAAGGAACAGAGTCGTCAGGTCATCGGCCAGGGAGGCCGGACGCTCGTCCGGCTGGCGGGCCAGTTGCTCCCGCAGGGCCTGGATGTCCTGGAGGATGTAGGTGATGGCCCTCTGATCGGCCAGGTAATGGGCTTGGTCGCTTTTCAGGGAATCCAGGCGGGCATCCAGGATGCTGGCCTGGTTGCGGGCCTGGAACTCTATTAGGGCTTGCTCGGCTGCCTCCAGTTCCGCCTGCGCTTGGGCCAGTTGCCCCTCCAGCTGCTTCAACTCCTCATCGCTGGCCCCGTAGACCCGGTTGGCGTGGGCTACGAAAATTTCCGCCCAGAGGTTGGCAATGCGTGCTGCCTCTTGTGGGTTAGACGAGCGGACGATAAGCCGCACCACGCTGGGATCCGTCCCCGCTTTCGCTTCCACCATACCTCGTAAATCCCCCAGCGTCTTTATCTCTGCAGGCCGGGGGTTCAACCGAGTGAAGAGGGCTTCCATCACTTCATCCCCCTCGGCCAGAGAAGGGTAGGCCTTGTAAGCAGGCTGAGGCAACTGGCTGGGGACTTCAAACCGGGGGTCAAATTGCATCATGTACTGAGGTTGTTTGACAACTACCAGCGCTGTTGCCTCGTAAGTGGGGGGAAGGAAGAAACTCACCACAAGTGCGACCATGGCGGCGGCCAAAGTGGTCCCGAGAATCCATTTCCAGTATTTCAGGAGCACCAGAACGTAAGCCCGAAGATCAATTTCTTCTTCCATGGGAAATAACCCTCCGCAAAGTTTTTTCGCCTCCCTGCAACTTTAGGGGGCTAAAATTGGGGCTACCAAAGCTCCGCCCTTTCGTTCGCCTACTTTGATTTGAGGCAAACAAGCTATTAAGTATGGCTTTTTAATTATATTATAGCAACCTTTTGCTCATTGTCAAACCTGGAGAAGCACTTGCGCCAAGAGATCGTTACCAGGTGGTGGAGGCGATTTTGAAAAAAGGCGGGGCCTCCTCTATAAAGAGTTTGTGGCCAAAACTCAAAAAGGAGGAGCCCCGCCTATGGCCAGCTTGGTTTACAGGAGATTATACAAGATGAACAAAGTTGAGGCAAGAAAGGAGAGCACTTGGGAGTGTGGCCCAGAATCGCGGGGAATAGCTATTTTCCTCCATCTGATAAGAGCACGCTGGCGTTTTGGGCCCCACTCGTTGCAAGCTTGCACCAATTTGCCCTCGCGAGGGGGCAAAAGGGAGCAAGTTGCCCGCATTGGCAAATCAGCCTACGAGTGGGACCCGAGACAATGGCAAACTCTCAGTTAACAGGTGAAAGAAACATTCCCGGCAAAATTGGGACACGCTCCTTGCCCAGCGCTCAGTTGGTGATTTATGGCAAATTGTGGTAAAATAGAAGCCAAGTGAATTGCTACAAGGAGAGGGCCGTGAAGGAGGAAATTAGGAATTTCCTGGATTATTTGCGCCAAAGAAGGGGGTACTCCGAGCGCACTATAGAAAGCTACTGGAACGACTTATCCCAAGCCGCAAGTTTCTTCGTCAGGCAAAAGGGGGCTGGGTTTAAATGGGCTAACCTCACCCCCCAAGACCTGGAGGATTACGTCTCGCACCTGAGAGGGAGGGGATACTCCATAAGCTCTATCTCCCGCAAAATCTCTTCCTTCCGCTCTTTCCTCCACTACCTCTACCGCGAAGGAGTCATAGCCCAAGATTACGGAGAGCTCCTGGCAGGGGCTAAGGCGCCAAAACGCCCACCTAAGTTCTTGCCCGATGAGGATTTAGCCAGATTGCTGGAAGCCCCAGGCGCTCAGAGCGACCCCCGAGCGCTGCGAGATAAAGCCATCCTTGAGGTCCTTTCCTCCACCGGAATGAAAATCCTGGAGCTTGTATCCCTGAACCTGGATGATGTGGACTTGGCCTCAGGTGCAATACGAATTGTGTCCGGAAAGGGGAAGGAAAGGATTGTAAGCCTTAGCGAGCAAGCAAGGGAAGCCCTTAAAGCTTACATAGAGCAGGGCCGCATCCATTTCTTAAAACCCAATAGCCCTGCCGATGCCCTTTTCTTGAACGCTAAGGGCCAAAGGCTATCACGCCAAGGTGTTTGGGTAATCGTGAAGCAGTACGCTAAAGCCCTGGGGATAAACGTAAGCCCCAAGGTCTTCCGCCATTCGCTCATCCACAAAAAGCTTAAGGAGAAGGCCAAACCCGAAGACTTAAAGAAGCTCTTGGGCTACTCAGGCTACCTTGATAAAACCCTATACTCCGAGGAGTAAAGGCATGGCCGAGGTCTTCTTCTCCCGCGCCGATTACCAGCGCATTACCGATTTCCTCAAGGAGCGGCTCGGGCGAATACCGGCTGTGAGCATAATCCTTGGCTCCGGCCTCAGCCCCGTGGCCGAAGAGCTGGAAAAGGAAGTCTCAATCCCCTACCGGGAAATACCTGGATTCCCTGTTCCTTCAGTAGCCGGGCATGAAGGTTGCCTCCTTACCGGAACGATAAGCGGGTTCCCGGTCTTAGTCCTCCAAGGCCGCCCCCACTACTACGAAGGCTACTCCATCCAGGAAGTAACCCTCCCAGTAAAAGTGCTCCAAGTAGCTGGGGTCAAGGTCTTAATCATAACTAATGCAGCGGGAGCTCTCAACCCCTCCTTCAAAGTTGGCGACCTCATGCTCATAACCGACCACATAAACCTTCCGGGGATGGCCGGCCTAAACCCCTTGAGAGGCCCAAACGATGAAGCACTTGGTCCCCGCTTCGTGGACATGGTCAACGCCTACGACCCACGGCTTCGCTCCTTGGCCCAGAAAGCGGCGAAAAAGGCCGGGGTAGAACTCCAAGAGGGGATATACATCATGGTGGCAGGCCCTTCTTACGAAACCCCTGCCGAGGTCCGCTTCCTCCGCCTTATAGGAGGCGATGCGGTAGGGATGTCTACCGTTCCCGAGGTTATCGCTGCCCGCCACGGTGGACTTAGGGTCCTTGGGATATCGGGCATAAGCAATGTTATCCCAATACAGCCTGGGGAAAAAGGGCCGGACCATCAGGAAGTCCTGGAAGCGGGGAAGAAAATCGTCCCCAAGCTCAGAGCCCTATTGCGCTACCTCATCCCAATGATTTACGAAATGGGGGTTTGAATGGCCATACTCATTGAAATCCTGGCCAAGAATACCCGTCTGCTCTGCCTCATCTGCCTAATCTGGGCCTTGTATAACCTGAGGGAAGCATATCTGGTCCGGAAAGAACGGAGGCAAGCCGTCTTCTCCCTGGAAAAAGAAGCAGCTCAAGCCCACCTCTCCCGGACTTGGAGCTGGACCATAGCCCTCTTAGTCTTCCTCGGTTTCACCCTTTACCTTCAGTTGGCCATAGCTCCAAAGCTATCAATCCCTCAACCTACACCGGAGCCTTCCGCCAACGTCCTCCCTTTACCTACTCCAACTCCAACCCCTAAGCCGACCCCTACCCCTATCCCGACCCCTCCGAGGCCGCCGACTCCACCGATAGCTGTCCTGCCTACTTTTGAGCCTACTCCAACTCCTACTCCTCCGCCCCCCCTTTGCCCCAACCCATCCGCAGTCATAACGAGCCCCGGGGTAAACGCCGTATTAAAAGGGCCTGTAGAGGTCAAAGGGACAGCCAACATCCCCAATTTCCAGTTCTACAAGCTTGAGTTCGGAGTAGGACCTAACCCTCAGAGCTGGTCCTTCATCCTTTCCAACAATGTGCCGGTCGTGGGGGGGACCTTAGGGGTATGGGATACATCCCCTCTTCCCCCAGGGGAATACAAGCTCCGCCTCGTAGTAGTGGATATAACGGGGAATTACCCCCCACCTTGCGAAGTGCCGGTTAAGATTCAAAAGTGAAGGGGGTGAGAGAGATGATTATCTCAAGGAAGGCCGATTACGGCCTAAGAATAGTCTTAGAACTTTCCAAAATCCCCCCAGGGACAACCCTATCGGCAAAGGAGCTGGCAACACGCCAAGGAATCCCCTCCCCCTTCCTGGCTAAGATTGTGGCCCAGCTTGCTTCCAACCATATCTTGGAAACCAAAAGAGGACTCAAGGGGGGGATAAAGCTCTCCGCACCTCCAGAGTGCATCTCCGTCTTGGACGTAATAGAAGCAGTGGATGGCTGCGTAGGCATTTGCTACTGTTCTGTCCGTTCCGTTGAGTGCCCAAGACGGAACTATTGCTCAATCCGCAGGAACTTAAATCCGATTGAGGAGAAAATAAAGAGCGAGCTCAAGAGCATTACCATTGCCACCTTGGCTCAGGAGGAGCTAAGGGCATTGGAAGAAGCCTAACAACGCTGGAGGGGAAAATGCCCATTGAATTCGGGACCGACGGCTGGAGAGGTGTTATCAGCGACGATTTTACTTTTGAGAACCTCCGCCACGTAGCCCAGGGCATTGCTGAAGCTTTTGGCCCGGGGAAGAAAATAGCGGTCGGTTTTGACACACGCTTCCTCTCCGACCGCTACGCCATGGAAGTGGCTTGCGTCCTGGCCGCCAATGGCATAACCGTATACCTGACTAAAGCCGATACCCCGACCCCGGTCCTGGCTTTCTCCGTCCAAAACCTCAAGGCTGATGGAGGGGTGATGATTACCGCAAGCCACAACCCCCCTCGCTACAACGGGGTGAAAGTGAAAGGACCCCGGGGCGAGCCCGATAAAGCTCTGGCCAAGAAAATTGAGAACATCATAAATTCCAACTTGGAACGCAAAATCCCCCCTCGCCTCATGGCCTACGAAAAGGCCCTCGCCGAAGGCCTAATTGTAAGGTTTGACCCTTCCGAACCTTACATTGAGCACGTAAAGGGCTTGGTAAACCTCCCACTCATAGCCCAGAGCAACCTCAAAGTAGTGGTGGACCCAATGTATGGGGCCGGGCGAGGGTACATCAAAAGCATCCTCCTGGAAGCCGGCCTTGCTTCAGTCCTGGAAATAAGGGGGGAAATGAACCCCGGCTTCGGAGGTGTGCACCCTGAAGCCATAGCCCGCTATTTGGATGCTTTGGTCAAAGCCGTTAGGGGTGGGTGGGATGTAGGCCTCGCCCACGACGGCGATGCTGACCGAATCGGGGCTGTTGACTCCGAAGGGAACTTTGTTGGCCCTCAGCAGATCTTCCCCCTAATCCTCCGCTATCTGGTGGAAGAAAAGGGATGGAAAGGCTCCGTGGTCAAGACTGTATCCACAACCATGGCTGTTGATAGGTTGGCCTCTCGCTACGGCCTTCCCCTATACGAAACCCCTGTCGGCTTCAACTACATAGCCGAACATATGCTCAACGGAGATGTCCTGATGGGTGGAGAAGAATCGGGTGGGATGAGTGTGAAAGGCCATATACCGGAAGGGGATGGAATACTTATGGGCTTACTCCTCTTGGAAGCGATGGCGGCAAGTTCCATGCCCCTCAAAGCCCTCGTGGAGGACCTGGCTTCCGATGCCGGCCCCCTTTTCTATGCCCGCAGAGATATCAACTTGGATAAGCCTCGGCCTAAGAAGGCTCTGGTAGAAGCGCTCTTAGCTTCGGCTCCTTCCCGGATAGCGGGGATAGAAGTGGGGAAGGTGAGCGATTTGGACGGGGTGAAGTATTTCTTGGGGGAGGAAGGATGGCTGCTAATAAGGCCATCGGGAACTGAGCCCCTCCTCCGAGTTTATGCCGAGGCTACGGCGCAAACCTTGGTTGAGGCTTTCCTGAAAGAAGGGGAGAAGTTGGGCCTACAAGCTTTGGAAAACCTCCCCCATTGACCGGAGCCTTTCTAAAGATTTGAGGGCTTCAGGGACAGTTAGCTCAAAGATAATCGGCCCACTGAAGCCTTTTTCCTTCAAAGTGGCGAATAATTTCTCCACCGGCACTTCCCCCTCGCCAAGGGGCAAATGGTCGGCCCAGCGAGGAGGACCACCGGGCTCAGGCTTGAACCAGGCATCGTGCAAGTGGACTTCTTTGAGGCGAGGTAGACACTTGGCCAAGGCTTCGTGGAAATCCACAGGGCCGGGCTGGCGTGAAAATACGTGCCCGGTGTCAAAGCATACTGAAAGGTCAAATTCCTCAGCCAAGCCAAGGGTCAAATCCAAGGGAAATTGTATGGTCTCAATGGCCATAGACCTTGAAGGTAAGCCTGTCCGCTCCAGGATTTCCTCAATGCTCCGAGCAGCGTTGCGCTGGAAGACGAACATGAGCAGGGGGCGAGCTTGGTCCGGGATTGAGGAAGAGATGAAGAACTCGGTAGCCAGCGGGCCGGTGGCATGGAAGACGTAAACCTCAGGCTCCAGCGGGGCTAAACGGAGAACCGCATCCACCATGACATCCACCGAGGCTTTCCTCACCTCCTCAAAAGGGCTTGAGGGTTCAAGCGACCAAAGGGGCAAGTGGACGGTGTAACTCAGGCCGAGGCTTTCTTTGAGTTCAAGTAGGCGCCTTAAGGTGGGGACCCCAAAGCTATTGGGGAAGAAGATGTTGAGGTCGGTATTGAGCTCAATGAGCTTGAACCCGTAGCCGGCAATTCGCTCGGCCATCTTTGCTACATCAAGCTGGGGGAACTTTTCCGGTAGGCGGCCTTCGGCCAATAAGGGAGCGGCCATCTCCAGAAGCAATGGCTCCTGCAAGATTTCTATCCCAAACCTGAACATTTCCGCCTCCTTTGCAGTTTTACTGTCTAATAGGATTAGCGTAGCAGTAGACGCATCCGGAAGGGCACTTCATGGAATAGGCTCCGATATCTATGCTTAGGGTGCATCCGCATTCTTTCCTTTGGCCTTTGTCTTTCTCAGTAGGGGCCGGGAGGCCTCTGGGATGGAGCTTGGTGAGAAGTTCTCCATCTATGCAGCTTGAAGGCAAAGCCCCGGCTTTAAGAAGCAGAGGGTTAGCACAGCTGTAGAGGGTAAGGCCCAAGGAGCGCCCAAGTTCCACAAGCTTAGAAGCTATCTCCAACTTCTGCTCAGGCGGGGGGTCAAACCAGTTCCAGCCTCGCTTTATCACTTTTCCGTAGAAAGTGGCGAAGGAAAAGCGCACTGTGGTTATCCCGGCCTCGGCAGCAGCGGTGAAAATGGGTTCGGCCAAAGGGACATTGCTACTTATTTCCCCAGCCTCCTCCCAAAAGATGAGTGGGTCAAACCGCAAAGTTACCCTCAAAGGGTGACCGGCAATCTTCAAAATCTCCGGCAATTGCTTGATTGCTTCCGTCCAAGGAGGGACCCTCGGCTCCAGAGGGGTTGCACCAAGGCCGGTTATGGTGAAATGGAAGTAAAGCTGCTCGTAGATAGAGAGGGCTTCACGCACCCCGTAGCGGTTTTCTATCAGAGGACGGAAGTCCTTGCTCCAGAGCACTACGGTGTGGACGTTTTCCGGCCTAAGGGAAACGGAGTAAGGACTATGAGTGAAGGGATGAGGAAGAGTAATTTGGCCTCTCTTTATGGCTTTTACCAGCCAGGCTGAGTACCAAGCTATTATATCGGTGCGCCTTGAAGCGGAGACGACAAAAGTCGTGGCCTTGCAACCCTCGGGGGCTGCAAGGCCACTTGGCTTAATCCCAGCCTCCGGTAGGGGCACGTCCAGGATGTAATTTCTGGTACTTGGCTTTGAGTTCCTCTTTGGACTCTCGCCTATTGGGGTCGGGGACACAGGCACCGACCGGGCAAACGGAAGCGCACTGGGATTCGTTGTAGAAGCCGACGCATTCGGTGCACTTATTGGGGTCAATCACGTAGCGGTCGGGGCCTTCGCTTATGGCTTGATTGGGGCATTCGGGCTCGCAAGCCCCGCACATGATGCAGTCCTCAGTTATCATGTAAGCCATTTCTCACCTCCTAAGGCGAACTTGGCTTTATTTTAATCCAAACTTGGAAAATCTCCAAGTTGGCCGAAGGGGGCGCCAGGCTGCAGATGAGTTGAGTAAGGATGCGAGGGAACTGTTGGTTTTGCGGGGGCACATCCCCCACGCCCCCTGGACCCCCCTTTGCCCACCCTCGTGGGCTGAGGGTTTGCCAGCGTTTTGAGTCCCACTCGTGGCGGGGTTGAAGGGGTTGGCAGCCATCCCCTTTTAAGGTTTTGTGGGGGGACACCCCCCACAACCCCCCGCCAGGGGGCTTCGCCCCCTGGACCCCCTTCCCCACCCTCGTGGGCTGAGGGTTCGCCAGCGTTTTGGGTCCCACTCGCGGCGGGGTTTGCAGGGGTTGGCTACTTTCCCCTTTTAAGGTTTTGTGGGGGGACACCCCCCACAACCTCCGCCAGGGGGCTCCGCCCCCTGGACCCCCGTTTTGCCCACCCTCGTAGGCTTTGGGTTCGCCAGGGTTTTGGGCCCCACCCGTGGCGGGGTTTCCAGAGCGGGCTACTCGCCCCCAATTTTGGTTTCCTGGGGGCACATCCCCCAAACCCTCTGCCAGGGGGCTTTGCCCCCCTGGACCCCCGTTTTGCCCACCCCCGTGGGCTGAGGGTTCGCCAGCGTTTTGGGTCCCACTCGTGGGCTTACCCGATAACCCCACAAAATTTTCCCCCTTCCCTCGCAGGGAAGGGGGTCAAGGGGTTAGGTCGGAAGGGCACATCCCCCAAGCCCCTTGGGAGGGGGCTGCGCCCCCTCCACCCCCGGTTCAATGTAGGGGCGTAGCGACGCTACGCCCGTACTTGGCGAAGGCTGACCTCTTTCAAAGAGGCTGACGCCTCGGGCAAGCCTCGGTGTGGCCCTTCAGTCGGCACGAAAAGGGAGCATATCCCCAGGCCCCCAGCCCCACATCATTACCTCCAGCCAAAGGCCTCAAGGGGTGGGATTGCCAAAAGCAAAAGGCCCAAAATCCCTCCGGCCAACCCCACTTTTAAGCTTCTCGGACTGAAGCGCATCTCCACCTCATGTTCCCCAGCCTCAAGGCGTAAGCCTCGTAGTACCCCGCTTACTACTTCAATCGGCCTCTTCTCCCCATCTACATAACCTTCCCAGCCCGGATAAGCTACCTCCGAAACTATTAAAAGCCCAGGCCCCTCCGCCTTGAGGCGAATCCTGTTGGGAGACCATTCCCAATAGCTCACAGGGTGAACTTCGGCCCCAAGAGGCCTATCGGGGTCCTGAACCCAAGCCCTGGGCAACGCATAAAGGTTCTCGTAAACCCTTACCTCCCCAAAGCGAGTCCTCTCCTCTAACCCTTCTACTTCCAGCGGAAAGGCTGAAACTACATACTTGACATTGAGCAAACCCAGCCGGCGAGGGTCCGGGACGTATCCAATATTGGCGGTGAATGGGTCCTCCCTTTCACCCATAGGCGGGATGGTTACGCTGTATCGGCGGTAGGGTATTCCCGTGGCTTCTTCCATGAACCGCGCGTAACTTTCAAGGTGCAGTGGGTCAACACCGTTGGCCATCTCTAAGCCGTAAAGGGCGGCCGTCTGCTGGGGGATTACGTAAGAAGGGGAATAAATCCGGAAAGGCTTGGGTTGATTGGCGAGGAATTGGGCCACTTCGGCCCTTTCTTTGAGGCACGTTTCTGCCGGGAGGAATTCCAGCCAGATGAAGCCCAAGGCCAAGGCTTCGGCTACCGAGAAAGCGGCAAGTAGAGCCCAGTAGCGAGCTGAACCGGAGCGGGTGAGCATCCAGGCAAAGAAGGCAGTTAGGGAGAAAGCCGCTGCCCCCCAAAGAACCCATAAGGCCGTTTCGTTCCCGATTGCCCAAAGGCCCCCGGCCAGAGCCAGGCCAAAAGCAGGGATAGCCACGAAAGAGAGGCGAGCGCGCTTCAAAGCCCTCCCGCTTACCCCAGCGATTAGAGCCTCAACCCCTTCGCCCGCCAGCAAAGCCAGAGCCATTGAGGTCAGGAAAACGCCGCGGGAGGGAACTCGCACCAAGCTGACCCCCGGCAGGGAAGCGATTAAGTAAGCCCCGGGCAAATTTTCCCCCAAAGCCCAGACCGCACCAGCCAAAGCCAAAGCGCCCCAGAACAAGCTCCTCCCCGCCGAAATGGCTAAGATTACAGATACAGCCCCGGGGTAGATGAAAAATTCATGGAATGGCTGAGGTAAAGGGAAGAAAAAGCCCAGAATGTAAGCAGGTGGAAGAGAGTAGATGAGGACATCGGACGGGGCGAGGCTGGAGCGAGTGCTTAGGGATGTATACTCCAGAAGGGGTATGAGCAGGGGGCAAGTGAGGAGGATAGCAATGCCTACTTTCCAAGCTGTCTGGGCCATCCACTTGGGGATATCTTTCAACCTTCCTGTCCTAAGTGCATGCCTTAAGCTCCACCCAAGCCATAGGGCAAAGGCATAGCCAGCCCACTGGGGAGTGGCCAGAAAAGTCAAGGCCAGAATCGTGGGGACCAGCCTTGGCCACAAAGCTTCGGCCGCCAGGAGCCAGGGGGTCCAGGCAAGGGAGTACACCAATGTAAGGTGACCGGCACCGTAGTGCAAAAGGAGCTTGGGCAAGGTTTCCCAAATGAGAGCGGATAGCAAAGCTCCTCTTTCACCCAGCCCCTCAACCCGGGCCAGGACGTAAACTCCAGCTCCTCCCCAAAGAAGGTGAGCCAAGATGAGGAGGTTAAAGGCCAAAGGAAGGGGGAGGATTAGGCCAAGCCAACCCGGAGGGTACCATAAACCCGATAGAGGGCTGGCAAAGAAAGGGTAGCCACTGAAGATGAGGGGGGACCAAAGCGGTATAGTGCGCCAGGAGGCAATTGATTCCCGCAAGTAAATGAAGTTTGGATAATAGGTGATGAGGACATCGGAGAAAGGAGAGCTCCGGATGAAGGCAAAATCGCTCAGGCCAAAAGTTAAAGGCAGGAGAGGAGCGAGAAGGATAAGCCAAACCCTGAGAGGGGGAATAAATTGCTTAGCTCCCATCTTAGCGGCGGCGGGAGTTGCGGATAAGGCTGAGGAACTCCTGCCTGGTGGCAAGCTTGGACCTGAAAATCCCCCTGTTGGCCGAGGTCACCACGATGCTTCCCGGCTTCTTTATCCCCCTGGCGGTCATGCACAAGTGCTCCGCTTCAATTATAACCCCGACCCCCTTGGGCTGGAGGCCTTCCATGATGACATCGGCAATCTGGCCAGTCAAGCGCTCCTGAAGCTGAGGCCTTCGGGCCAAAATTTCCACCACCCTGGCCAGTTTTGATATACCCACAATCCTTTTCTCCGGTATGTAGCCTATATGAGCAACCCCGTGGAAAGGCAGGAAATGATGCTCGCACATGGAATAAAAGGGTATGTCCCTCAGAATCACCATCTCCTGGTGCTCTTCCTCCTCAAAACCAACCTTAAGGACTTCTAAGGGGTCTTGGTGCAACCCCTCAAAAAGCTCCTCATACATCTCAGCAATGCGGCGAGGGGTCTCCCGTAGGCCTTCTCTCTCCGGGTCTTCCCCTATAGCCAGGATTATCTCCAGGACCGCTTTTTCTATCCGCTCTTTGTCAATGAACCCTTTCACTTGCCCGTCCCTCCGGCAACATCAGCTTGGACTTCTTTCCAGGCGATGCTTTCCTTGAGCATGTAGAAAATCCCCAAGAGAGTGATAGGGAGCCACAAAGCAGCGTGCAGGACCAAAGTATAGCCTGCCGCTATGGGGCCAGGAACCCCGAACTGCACCAAAATCCTTATCCCCGGAGCATCAAATGTGCCGATATACCCCGGGGAAGAGGGCAAAGTAGTGGCAAGGTTAACCACCGCAGTCATAAGCATTAGGACGTAAAATGGGACATGGAATTCAAAGCCGTGCATCACGAACCAATACTTTGTGGTTTCGGTTAGCCAGATGAATACGGAGGTGAAGAAAATCATCAAGACATCCTGGGGGCGGCGCAACCCCCCAAGCCCTTCCATAAACCTGTCCAAGATGCCTTCAACCTTGGCTCGGAACCGGGCCGGGATAAAACTTTCAATCGTTCGGTAATAGAGGGACTTGGCCCAATCGGGTTTGCTGGCAATCAGGAAGAATCCCCCCAAAACCCCGAAGAACAAGATGCTTGACCAGACTACCAACTGGCGCAAGTAGGGAGGCATGGGGGCAAAGGGGAGAGAGACGAAGATGAAAAACAACATCACTACCCCATCAAAGACCCTTTCCACCAGGATTGTAGCGAGGGAAGAGCTTATGCTTACTCCCTCCCGCCGCTTGAGCACGTAGGCCCTGAGGACCTCTCCAGCCCTGGCGGGGTAAATATTGTTCCCCATGTAGCCTATGACCACTACCGGGAACAGCGAGGAAAGCTTTATCTTTTGGATAGAGGCCAGAAGGTAGTGCCAACGCCAAGTCCTGCCCCAGACGGCCAAAAAATAGACTGCGACTCCGGGGATGAGCCAGGCGTAGCGTGCAGTCCTTATGTTCTGCCAGACCTCATCCAGCCTTAGGCCTACGAGGGCAAGGTATAAGAATACGGCGCTGACTAAGAGGCCAAGCCAGAACTGCCAGCTACGGCTCATTTTTCCCACCGGGGAGCATAATACCCAGGATTTTCTCCAAAGCCATAGTATGACTGCAAGTACCACGCATGGAGAAGAACCGGCAACTGCAGTGCCACTGGCCCTGGTCAAAAGTCACGGTATAAGTATCGTGGTCCCCTTTGAACATGACCTCAAACTTAACGAATGTGACCCTATCGGGCTCTTGAGCGTAGCGTTTGGCTTTGTAAATTTTGCTTATTAACCCTGAATCCACACCCACCTCCCGGCCTAAGTATAGCCGTGAGAAGCCTTTCTGTCAAAAGTTCACCGTACTGCTCAGCCTGAAAAACAATCAGCCTTTGCAAACCCGGTACGAGCGGGACCCAAAACCCTGGCGAACCCTAAGCAAACGAGGGTGGGAAATGGGGTAGAGGGGGTGCAGCCCCCTCCCAGGGAGCTTGGGGAATGTGCCTTCCCGACCTAACCCCCTGGCCCCCTTCCCTGCGAGGGAAGGGGAAAATTTGGCGGGGCTCTACCCTCTCCGCCTCGGAGAGGGGCAAAACGCCGGTAAACCTTAAGCCCACGGGGGTGGGCAAAAGGGGGTCCAGGGGGCGAAGCCCCCCTGGCAGGGGGTGTGGGATGTGCCTTGTTTACGCCGACTAAAGTCAGCCTCTTTGAAAAAGGTCGGCCTTCGCCGACCATAACTAAAGCGGGGGTGGAGGGGGTGCAGCCCCCTCCCAAGGGGCTTGGGGGATGTGCCCACAGGAAACCAAAATTGGGGGCGAGTAGCCCTCTCTGGAAACCCCGCCACGAGTGGGACCCAGAACGCTGGCGAACCCTCAGCCAACGGGGGTGGGCAAACGGGGGTCCAGGGGGCTTGCCCCCCTGGCGCGGAAAGCCCCTTTTGATTGGGAAAGGTTGCGGTGTATAATTGTTAAAAAGCAAACCAGAGGCCTTGGATGGACTCACAGCAGGAAAGGGTAAAAGCCCTCTTGAATGCGGCAGCCAAAGCACAAAAGGAAAACAACCTAAAACTTGCCGAGCGCTACCTGGGCATAGTCCTGCGCCTGGACCCCCATAACCGCGAAGCGCTCAAGCTCAAAGAGAAGTTAGAACGGCCAGGCCGGTTCCCACTCCTTGACCTAATCCTCTTCACTGCCGGCCTTGCTCTCTTAGCCTTCCTCTGGCTCCTGGCCCCTAAAACCGGAGGCTTTGACTTTCCCAAAGAGCCTGCCTTCTCCGAACCGCCAGGGGCTAAAGGCAGCCTGGCCTACGGCATGGCAATGGCCGCCTTAGCCGAAGGCGACTTGCCGAAAGCGCTGGCACTCCTGGAAGAAGCCGCCAAGGAGAACCCCGAACTCCCGGGCTTAAGCGATAAACTCTCATCCATCTACTACAGGCTCGGACAGGAAGCCTTGGCCCAAGACCGGAAGGAAGAGGCAAGCTCCTGGTTCCAGAAAGCCCTCGCCTTTTCCCCTAACTGGAAAGAGCCTGCTCTGGCCTTGGCCAAGCTAACCCCAACCCCTACACCCACCCCTACCCCCCTACCCCGCAAACGAATTGAAGTGATAATCTCACAACAGAGATTATACGCCTGGGAAGGAGACAGCCTGGTCTACAAATTTGTCTGCTCCACCGGAGCACCCGGTTCGCCCACAAAGCCCGGCAGTTACTCCGTAATAAGCAAAATCCCCGTGGCTTACTCCTACAAGTGGGGGCTAAAAATGCCTTATTGGCTCGGAATATACAGGGTTGGCGATGTGGAGAACGGGATACACGCCCTCCCCATCCTCCCTAACGGCCAAACCCTCTGGGCCGGTTACTTGGGAACACCTGTCTCATTCGGATGCATAATCCTGGGGACCCAAGAAGCCCGCCTCCTTTACGATTGGGCGGAGATAGGCACACCGGTGGAGATAAAACCATAAGCCAAGGAGGGGAAACATGGAGATAGACCTCCCACAGCTTACCCAAATGGTCACCTGGCTTGACGAGGAAAGAAGGCGAGACCGAACTGAATTGACGCAGCTCCTCCAAAGAGTTGAAGCCCTCTCTTTAGAAATCCAAGAGCAGAGGGAAAGCATACAGGAGCTGGAAAAGAGGCTGAACGAATTAAAAGGGGTCATTTCCAAAATCGGCGAGCTGGAAGAGGCCTTGGAAAACGCCAAAAAGGAAATAATGCTCCTCCTTCAAAGCTACGAGGAAGAACGACGCAAAGCCGCCTTGGAATCCGAGCGCCTCCACCAGGTTGAAAGGGCCCGCTTAGCTAAAGCAATTGAAGAGGTGAGGAAAGAAGTAGAACAATACAAGAAAATCCCCGAGGAAATTAGCCTCCGCAAAGCGGAAGAGGCCAGGCTGAACGAAATGCTCCTGGCCCTTAGGGACCGTTTCGGCTCTTTGGAAAAGGCCCTGGAGAAGATTGAACACAGCCTCGCCTATGCCGAGGAGCAGCGAAGTTACCTCCTCAAGCGCATGGCCCAGGTCCAGCAGGAAAATGCTGGGCTTTTGAAGCGAACCGGTGAACTGGAAAGCCGCCTTGATTACCTTGCCGACCAAGCGCAGAAGCTGGCCAAAAAACTGGAAGAGATGGCTTTATTCCAGCAGAACATCCGCCAAGAGCAAGAACGCTGGCTTGAATCCCAGCAAATAGCCGAGCAAGAACGCCGCCGCCAGATGGAAGAATGGGCCAAACAATTCGCTAAATTCGCCGAGAAAATGGAAGAATACTCCTCCCTCATGGAACTATATGCCCAGCAATACGAGAAGAACCGCAGAATAGCGGAGCAAACAGCAAAGCTTCAGGAAAGCATAACCACTACCGAAAGGGAAGTCCTGGAGCTCGTGCGGGTAGCGGAGGAAAGGATGAGAAAGGATTGGGATGCCTACCGCGAGGAGACCGAAAGGCGGTGGAAGAACCAAGAAATGGTGCTTGAGGAGAACAGAAACCGCCAGGAGGTTAAGAACAGGGAATTCTCGGCCAGATTTGAAGCCTTGGAAGAAAGCCTTAGGAACCTCCGAGAAGAAATCTCTTCCCTCCGCAAGGTTCAAGAGGAAGGGCTGAGGAAAGTGTTCTCGGCATTCCAAGAGTTCCTGGCAGCAGCAATGGGGGATTAGCCATGTATGTGGTAGGGACAGCCGGCCATGTGGACCACGGAAAATCAACCCTGGTCAAAGCTTTGACCGGGATAGACCCCGATAGGCTCAAGGAAGAGAAAGAGAGGGAAATGACCATAGACCTCGGCTTTGCCTGGCTCACCCTCCCCAACGGAGAAAGGGTGGGAATTGTGGATGTCCCCGGGCACAAAGACTTCATTGAAAACATGCTGGCCGGGGTAGGAGGGATAGACGCCGCCATCCTGGTCATCGCTGCCGATGAAGGGGTTATGCCCCAAACCAAAGAGCACTTGGCCATCCTGGACCTGCTCCAAGTCAAGGCCGGCCTCATAGCCCTGACTAAAATTGACCTGGTGGAAGACAAAGAGTGGCTGGAGATTGTGCAAGAGGAAGTCCGGGAAACGGTGAAGGGAACAGTCCTGGAAAATGCCCCCATAATCCCGACCTCAGCCAAGACTGGGGAAGGGCTTGACCAGCTTGTGCACGCCCTCCAGGAAATACTCAGCCGAACTCCCCCCAGGATTGACCTGGGAAAGCCCCGCCTGCCCATAGACCGCGTTTTCACCATTTCCGGCTTCGGAACCGTTGTAACCGGAACTTTGGTGGACGGGAGCCTTCAAGTTGGGCAAGAGGTGGAAATATTGCCCCAGGGATTGCGGGCCAGGATAAGGGGATTGCAATCCTACAAGCAAAAAATCCAGAAAGCCCTCCCCGGAAGCAGAGTGGCCGTAAACCTCAGCGGAGTGGATAAGGAACAGATAAGCCGAGGGGATGTCCTTACCATACCAGGCTGGCTAACCCCGACCAACTTGGTGGATGTCCACCTACGCTACCTGGCCGATGCCCCGTTCCCTTTGAGTCACGGCTCCCAAGTAAAATTCTTCAGCGGTTCCGCCGAAGTTATGGCCAAAGCAAGGCTTCTGGACCGAGAAGAGCTAAAGCCGGGGGAGGAAGCCTTCGTCCAGCTTGTCCTGGAAAGGCCAATACCCCTGGTAAAGGGCGATGGCTTCATAATCCGCTGGCCTTCCCCAGCAGTGACAGTGGGAGGGGGCAAGGTCCTGGACCCCCATCCGGGCAAGAGGCACCGCCGTTTCCGGCCAGAGGTCATAGAAAAGCTCAAGACCCTGGCCCTCGGTACTCCTGAGGAAGTTTTCCTCAGCACTCTAAGGGCCAGAGAACCCGCCCGCTTTCAGGACCTCCTGCCTTACCTCGGGCTGGAGAAAGGGAAAGCTTTGGAAATTCTGCAGAAGCTTGTAGAAAGAGGGGAAATCGTAGCCCTAAAGCCAGAAAGTGCCGGAGAAGAAGGCTATCTCCTCACCAAGGCAGGCTGGGATAAGCTCCTCAACAGCGTAATCGCCCTGGTGGGAGATTACCACCAACGTTATCCACTGCGGAGAGGTATGCCCAAAGAGGAGCTCCGGAGCAAGCTCAGGATTACCCCAATCTTGCTTGGAGAACTGTTAGTTAGGGCTTCAGCCGAGGGTAAAATCCGAGAGGAAGAGGGGGTAGTGGCGCTACCATCACACGAGGTCAAATTCACCCCTGAGCAGAAGGAGCTGGTGGATAAACTCATGGCTCGCTTCAAAGCCAGCCCTTACGCTACCCCTTCAGTGGCCGAGTGCGAGGCAGCCTTGGGTAGCGAGCTATTTTCAGCCCTCCTGGATTTAGGCAAATTGGTCAAAGTCAGCCCCGAGGTCGTATTCCTGGCCGAAACTTACAGGGAAATGGTCAAGAGAGTAGTGGAGAGGCTGGAGAAGGAGGGGAAGATAACCGTAGCCCAAGTGAGGGATATGTTCGGGACAAGCCGCAAGTATGCCCTGGCCCTGATGGAGCACTTGGATGAAAGGAAAATCACCAAAAGGGTAGGCGATGAGCGAATTCTACTGCAGAAGCCCGTAAAAGGGCTATGAGCCTGGCCTTCTCTGCTCTCAAAACTACCTTCCCCCCAAAGCCAGCCTCTTCTTCAAAAGCAATCTCTCGCCCTTTTACCCTTAGCCTCGGTTCGCCTATAACCCCAATCCTAAACGTAACCTGGGCAAAAGGCTTGTGCACTCCTTCAACCTCAAAAGCCCCGCCGGTGTGGTACAAGTCTGCCAAGTCCGGCGCAGAAGCCTTCATAGTATAGCCGGAAGTTTGGTCCTCAAACCTCACCCCTTCCAGCCAAAGGTAACCGCCACCGGCTACAAATCGCTCCTCAACTATCTGGCCGAAGAGGGAGTTCCTCCAAGTCAGCAAAGCTTCCTCCCCGTCCCGGAGTAGGAAAAATCGGCTCCTTGCGGGGCACTTTACTTCAACCAAAGTAAAGCTTGGAATCGGTGCCGCAAGCGAGGCGGCTATTAGCAGAATCAAAAAAGAGGCCTTGCAGAGGCGAGTGTACCTCCGCAAGGCCCCGCAAACTTTGGCCATTTACTTGAGGGCTCCCTTCTCCTTGAAGAATTTCTCAGCCCCAGGATGGAGATATTTCAAAGCATCAGGGGTGACCTGGCCAATGGACTTTTCGGGGGTGAGCTTGGCTGCACCCTTCCAGACTGCCGCCAGCTCGTTCAAGTTCCCGAAGATTACATTGAGGATTTGGTAGAGCCTATCGGCCGGGAAGGTATCCATGGTTACCAGGACGGCGGTGATGCCTATGGTTTCCACGTCCTTATCTATGCCAGGGTAGGAGCCGGCGGCGAACTTGGTCTTGTGGAAGACGCCAGGGTTGGCCGCCATGATTTTATCGGCATCTTCCCCAGCTATGGGCACGAGGACCATCTTCAGGCCGGGAGTGGAAGCCAGGTCAATGATGGAAGAAGTGGGGACGGCTCCGCTCCAGAAGAAGGCATCAATCTTGCCGTCCTTCAGAGCGGCCACCGATTCGGTTGCCCCGAGTTTCTCCCTGGTGAAGTCCTTGTCCCAATCAATTCCCAAGGCCTTGAGGACGTAGCCGGCTTGCTCCTCGGTGCCGCTGTTGGGAGCTCCTGTGGACACCCTCTTGCCTTTGAGGTCATAGATAGTCTTGATTCCCGTGCCTTCTTTGGTAACGATGTGGAGAGGCTGCTCGTAGAAGCCCATCACGAGCCGAACGGGTTTCTTGGCACCGAGGGCTTGGATTTTACCTTCGTTGGCCCAGACAACGTGGTAATCGTAGCAGAAGGCCATCCCCGCTTTACCTGTTGTCAGGAGCAAGAGGTTATCAATGGCAGCAGTGGTGGATTCAGCAGTCGCTTCGGTGTTGGGGACATTTTTGGTTATCAGGCCCCCTATAGCCCCTCCGAGGGGATACCACACTCCTCCTGTCCCACCGGTAGCGATGCTGAAGGAGAGCTTTTCAGGCTTCTTGGCGCATCCAGCCATGGCTGAAAGCAAGAGGGACAGGAGAAGGGACAGTGCCAGCAACCTCAGCATCTTGTTATTCATTTTAACCCCTCCTCAAAAGGTTTATAGCTAAAACCGCAAATCCTACGGCCAAGCTTCCCCAGCCTATGGCCGAATAGCCAACAGGATAAGCCACGAGCAACAAGGCAGCCACTACAAGCACAGCCCTCTCCGCAAGGGTCAAATCGGTTTTAAAGTGTCCTATAATCCCCACGCTGATGAAGAATATGGATAAAACGCTGTTTAAAGTTGCCTCCAAAAATGGCATAAACTTTGAGTTCACAATCAGCAAATTGTAGCCCAGAGGTGTAGCGGAGAAAAGGAAGGGCACCAGGAAAGTGGAGAGGCAGTATTTCCAGGATTGAAGCATAGCCTGGAACGGGTTCCCGCCGGTTATGGCTGCCGCAGCCGAAGGGGAAAGGCCAACCGGAGGGGAAACTTCGGAGAGGACGGCGAAGTAGAAGACCAGGATGTGAGCCACGTAATCCGGTATCCCGAGTTTAACCAGGGCCGGAGCTACCATCACTACGGTCATTATGTAAGTGGCGGTAATCGGCAAACTCAGGCCAATTATCAGCGAAGTAATGAAGGCCAGGAAGAGGGCTATGATTTTATTCCCCCTGCTCAGAGCCATGATGAGGGAAGAGATTTTGAGCCCGAGCCCGGTGAGGGAGAAAGTTCCCACGATGATGCCGGCGGAAGCTAAAAGCACTGCCACCGGCACCATGTTCTTGCCCCCTTCAATGAGGGCTTCCACTATCTTGCGTGGAGTCAGCCATTCGTTCCTATCGCGGCTGAGGAAGCTGGTCACCACTGTAGTAAAAATAGCCCATATAGCTGCCGATTCTGGGGAGCGGCCGAGGGCCAGCAGGATTACCAGCACTATGAGCGAAATAAGGTGATAGCCTCGCTTGAGCATGACCTCTTTGAAGGTTATGGGGGGCAAAGCCGGCGGGGAGAAGTTAAATTTTCTGGCCTCCAGCTCCACTATGAAGAAGGCGCCGATGTAATAGAGGATTGTGGGCATTAAGACCATTACCACCACGCTCCAGAAAGATACGCCCAGGAACTGCATTATGAGGAAGGCGGCAGCGCCCATAAGGGGTGGGGAAATAACTGCCCCAATCCCCCCGGCCGAAATAAGCCCGGCAGCCATGTTGGGATTGTAACCGGCCTCCTTGAGCACAGGCCACATGATCGGGGTTACGGACATAGTAGTAGCCACGCCGCTGGCCTGTGGGCCACCCAATAGTGCAGTTGTAAGGATTGCCCCTCGGCCAGCGCTGGAAGGCTTGCGCCCCATGAGGGAAATGGCCAGCTCCAGCCAGAACTTCCCGGCCCCGGCTACATCCATGAAAACTCCGTAAACCACGAATAGAATTACGAAGGAAGCACTTACGGCCAGAGGCACCCCCAGTATCCCTTCCAAGGTCATATACATATGCCCGACAATTCGGTCAAGGCCGTAACCTTTGTGCCCAAGCCCTCCGGGAATGTAATACCCAAATAGGTCATAGAGGATGAAGAAGATGAGCACGAGGGTGAAAGCGTTGCCTACAACCCGCCGGGAAAATTCAACCAGCAGGAGAATGGCTAAAATCCCCATGGCTATATCCAAGGCATTGGGGATGGTGGAACGGCGCAGGAAGGCGTCAAGGTTCCGCAGTGGATATAAGACCAAGATGATTCCGGCCAAAGCTAAGGGCATATCCACAAGCCAGCGCCATCGGCCTATTTTTTCTGAGACCGGATAAGTCAATGCCACCAAGACCAAAGTAAAGCCTAAGTGGACCAGCCTGAACTTGTAAGTTTCAATGGGCCGGATTGCCCCGTATAGGGACCAGCCTACAAAAGCGATGTAAAGGAGGCTGGTTATAAAAGGCAAGATTCGGCTCCTAAGCTTTGACAAATTAAGCATTTCCCCCGTTCCCGCGGAAAGATTTTGATGCAAATTAAAATAAGGGGCAAGGGCTTAAAGTGGCCCCTTGCCCCTTATAGCTCAGCCAATTACTTTTGCGCCTGAAGCTTCCGCTTCTCCTCCTCGGCCAGCACCCGGCGAAGAATCTTGCCCACAGTGCTCTTGGGGAGTTCCTTCCGGAATTCTACCATCCTGGGCACTTTGTAGGGAGCGAGGTTCTTCCGGCAGAACTCAATTATCTCTTCCTCCGTAGCCACCTCCCCTTCCTTCAGCACAACAAAAGCCTTAACGGTCTCACCTCGGTAGGGGTCCGGCACTCCAACTACGGCCGCTTCTTTGACTTTGGGGTGCTGGTAAAGGACTTCCTCTACCTCGCGAGGATAGATGTTGTAGCCGCCGGCAATTATCATCTCCTTCTTACGGTCCACGATGTAGAAGTATCCGTCCTCATCCATCTTAGCGATGTCTCCTGTGAGGAGCCAGCCCTCCTTGAAGACCAGAGCGGTCTCTTCGGGCATCTGCCAGTAGCCCTTCATGACTTGAGGCCCCTTTATGGCCAGCTCCCCTACTTCACCAGGCGGCAGCTCCTTCGTACCGGTCTCCAGGTCCACAATGCGGGCTTCGGTATCAGGGAACGGAATGCCGATAGAACCAGCCTTGTTAACGCCGTAGATTGGATTGCAGTGGGTAACAGGTGAGGTTTCGGTGAGGCCGTAGCCCTCGCACAGCTTACCACCTGTTATCTGCTCAAACTTCTGCTTTACTTCAACCGGAAGAGGGGCAGCTCCACTTATGCAGGCCTTTACCGAGCGCAAATTATGTTTAGGTGTCTCAGGGTGGTTGATTAGGGCAATGTACATTGTAGGCACGCCGGGGAACAGGGTGACCTTGTACTTGTCAATGAGAAGGAGCATTTCGTCAATATCCCTGGGGTTGGGCATCGGAATAATCGTTCCAGCCCCGTTTATCCCCAAATTCATACATACGGTCATCCCGTAGGAGTGGAAGAAGGGCAGGGCGCCCAAGCTCACCTCCTTGCCCTCTTGAAGGTCGGGGAGCCAAGCGCGGACCTGCAAGGTATTAGCTACCAGGTTGTAATGGGTGAGCATAGCTCCTTTGGGGACGCCGGTAGTGCCTCCTGTGTAGAGAAGGCATGCAATATCTTCCTGCGGGTTTATTTCCACAGGGGCCGGGTTCGGAGGGTACTTAGCTATGAGGTCTTGGAACATATAGGTTCCTTCTACCAGCTCCCCTTCCAGGCGATGCCCTTCCTTCTTCTCCATGGCTATGGTGAACAGAAACTTCAAAATTGGCGGGAAGTATTCCTTGATGTTGGTCACTATGATGTTCTTGAGAGGGGTCTTGGGCTTCACGTTGCGGATAACTGGATAGAACCTGGTGAGGGTAACGACCGTCTCAACCCCAGCGTTGTTGAACTGGTATTCAAGCTCCCTCTCCACGTAGAGGGGGTTAGTGGGGACAACGGTGGCACCGGCCTTGAGGGCTCCGTAATAAGCAATAACAAATTGAGGGCAGTTGGGTAAGTGGACGGCTACTTTGGAGCCTTTCTTCACTCCCAGGGCTTGGAGGGCAGTGGCAAAGCGGTCCACAAGTTCCTTAAGCTTTCGGTAAGTTATCTGGCTTCCAAGGAACCTCTTGCCAACTTTCCCCCCGAAGATAAGAGCAGGCCGGTCGGGATACTTAGCGGCGCTGTCATCCAGGAACTTGTAGAGGGGGATTAAGGGGTAAGCGATTGATTGCGGTACTCCGGGGTCATAAAACTTATACCACACCTTCTCCATGGTTTCCCCTCCTTTGGGTTATCGCTTTTCACAGCTTCCATTGCCTGGATTTAAGGATATTTTAGCACAAATCTGTCCCCAACGCAAATCAAGACTGTGAAATTCCCCACGTAGTTACCGTTGACAAACGCCGGCAGCTGTTCCCCCGTAGCCCAATTATATACCCCGATACGGAAGCGGCGAGCGCTTTTGGGCCATTGCTGCGGGATTTTGAGTTGGTGCGGGTCTTCAATAATATCCCTTGGCAACCAAACCGTTGGCGGGTAATTGCGCTCATAACCTGGTGCATGGTCCTTCTGGGTAATTATCTGGCCTGATTCGTCAATTAAGTGCACGAAAACGGAGTAATCAAAATCCGGCCTTTGCAATGCCTCCCAATACAATGTAACCGTGACAACGCCATTTCTCTCATCCCAATGGATATCGTAACCCCGGAGCCTGAACAGGCTGCCAAACTCAACGCTGGTTTTGTATGGCACAAACCACAAGCGCCAGGTAGGGATAGGCACGATTTCATAGGCCGGAGCTATGACTTTAACCAACGCAAATACAGCTATTGAGGCTAAAAACAGGGCTAAGGCTAAAACTAAGATTGAGGCCAATTTCTCACGCCTTGGCAATAGACCTGTTAACCCCCAGCTTAAAATGATGGCGATTGGGGCAATTGCTGGGAACATGTACCGGCCTTGATAGCAAGAGGAATTGCATTTTGTAATGACGGCCAGCATATAAGCCTCTCGGGCTATAAAAGCCAAGAAAAGCAAGGCAATTGGAGCAGCTTTCTCCCTAAGGTTCACCTGGCGGCCAAGCTTATGCCGCAAGCCGCGGATTGCCAACCCCAAGAGGCCTATTAGGCAGAGGGTTGACAACTGTTGGCGAACGAAGCCAGGACGGAGCCGGGAACGGTGGAAGTAAAGCAGGCTTTCCGCTTTGAGTTAGACCCAAACCAAAAAACCCGCGCAGCCTTAGCCAAGCACATCGGGGCTGCACGCTTCGCCTACAACTGGGGCCTGGCCCGCCTAAAAGAAGCTTTGGAACAAGGCCGCCCTTTCCCTTCTGCCATCCAGCTACACAAGGAGTGGAACCGCTGGAAAAGGGAAAACGCCCCCTGGTGGGTAGAAGTCTCCAAATGCGCTCCCCAGGAAGCTTTCCGGGACCTGGAGAAGGCTCTTAAGGCTTGGCGAGAAGGCAGGGCAAACTTCCCGCTTCAAGCGAAAGAAGAGCTTGGATGATAACAAGGCCCGCCTGACCGGCTCCATCCGGGTTACTCCTCGGCATGTTAAGCTTCCCCGCATCGGAAAAGTGCGGACCAAGGAGCGGACGGACAAACTCCTTGAGCTAATCCAAGCGGGGAAAGCTCGCATTCTCTCGGCCACAATCTCCCGTGAGGCTGACCGCTGGTTTTTGAGCCTCACTTGCGAGGTAGAGCGGCCTGACCCCGAACCCAGAGAAGTCAGAAGCCCAGAGGACATCGTTGGGGTTGATTTGGGGTTGGAATCGTTCATCACCCTCTCGGATGGCACGAAGGTAGAGGCTCCCAAGCCCCTTAAGAAGGCCCTGCGGCTTTTGGAGCGGCGTTCACGCCAGCTTTCCCGGAAGCAGAAGCATTCTTCACTGCGTTTGGCTCGTTTGCACCGTAGGGTTAGGAACATCCGTTGGGATTTCCTGCACAAGGTCACGACTTGGCTGGCGAAAACCAAGCCGGTCATAGTCGTTCAGGGTATGTCCCGGAACGGGAACCTTTCCCAGGCCATTTATGACGCAAGCTGGGGTATGTTCCGGCGGATGCTGGAGTATAAGTGTCAGTGGTATGGGGCTGTGCTAATCGTTGCGCCGCGTGATTTTCCATCCACGAAGGTATGCTCCAACTGTGGGGAGATTAGTCCTCCGCTTCTTCTCTCTCAGAGGGTTTTCCGCTGCGATGCGTGTGGGTTAGAGATAGACCGGGATTGGAATGCGGCGCTTAATCTATGGCAATATGGGCCCTACCGGGAGTTCCCTGGGAAGTAACGCCTGTGGAGAGGGGAGGTTCCCCTCGTTGAAGCAGGAAGCAACCGGTCATTTGTTTTGCCCCAAGGGGTGAAATAAATGACTATGAGTTGCAGAACGGCTAAAAGAAAAAGAAATGAGGAGAACTGCGGCTATCCTTCTATTCATCGGCTATTTACCCTCCGGCTCTAAGTTTAGGCGGCGATAATTTTAGCTTTTGCCGAAAACAAAAGCAAATCTCCGTTCACGCTGACTAAAGTCAGCCTCTTTGAAAACCTTAATTAAAGCGGGGGTGGAGGGGGCGCAGCCCCTTCCCAAGGGGCTTGGAGGATGTGCGACCCCCTTCCCTGCGAGGGAAGGGGGAAAATTTTGTGGGGTTATCGGGTAAGCCTACGAGTGGGACCCAAAACGCTGGCAAACCTTAAGCCCACGGGGTGGGCAAACGGGGGGCCAGGGGGGCAAAGCCCCCTGGCAGGGGGTTGTGGGGGATGTGCCCCCAAAAGCTAAAAATAGGGGGCGAGTAGCCCACCCCTGCAACCACGCCACGAGTGGGACCCAAAACGCTGGCAAACCCAAAGCCCACGAGGGTGGGCAAAGGGGGGTCCAGGGGGCGCAAGCCCCCTGGCAGGGGGTTTGGGGGATGTGCCCCCACAAAACCAAAAGAAGGGGCGAGTAGCCCGCATTAGCAACCCGGCC
>Ga0207433_10003197_pt1 | contig 31892 bp, 28 predicted proteins | sample YelNatPaOPGAMG01_FD_187559 | JGI IMG/M metagenome (GOLD analysis project Ga0207433, IMG submission 187559) | Hot spring thermophilic microbial communities from Obsidian Pool, Yellowstone National Park, USA - OP-RAMG-01 (SPAdes) (version 3) | ecosystem: Environmental > Aquatic > Thermal springs... | reverse complement strand
TCAATGATAAGATTCCAGAGTAGCGATTCATCAATAAGGATTAAAAGATGATATTAAAAGACGAGATTAAGAAAATAGTCAGATTGCAGAGGAAGGAACTCTTACTACTTGAAAAAGGAGTAATCAGGGAAAAGAGCAAAGAAATTGATTTGAATATTCCCCTTGCTTTAGTCGTCTCCGGGATAAGAAGGTGTGGAAAATCTACACTTTTAAGACAACTGATAAAAAAAGTAAGTGGATTTTATTATTTTAACTTTGAAGACCTGAGAACTACTGGTTTTGAGTTAACTGATTTTGAAAGATTAAGTGAAATCTTTATTGAAGAATTTGGTGATCAAAATTACTACTTTTTTGATGAAATTCAAAATGTGGTTGGATGGGAAATATTCGTAAGAAAATTGTTAGATAGAAAAAAACATATTGTGCTTACAGGGTCTAATGCTTCTCTGTTGAGTAAAGAACTTGGAACAAAACTCACAGGGAGGCATATAACCATAGAATTATTCCCCTTTTCATTCAAAGAATTTTTGAAATTTACGAATAAAAAATTAAGCATAGATTCTTTTCAGGATTATTTTATAGAAGGAGGATTTCCTGAATATCTTAAAATAAAACGGGTTGAGGTATTGCACGAATTGTTAAAAGATATTTTGATAAGAGATATCGCCGTGAGATACAACATAAGAAATCTCAAGATATTAAAAGAAATGGCAATATATCTCATTACAAACATAGGTAAAGAATTCTCATATAATTCCTTGAAAGAAACTTTTAAATTGGGTTCAATTAACAGCGTAATATCCTTTATTTCTTATTTTGAAGATAGTTACCTGCTTTTCACAGTCCCGAAATTTGATTATTCTTTAAAAAAACAGCTGGTGAATCCAAAAAAAATCTATTGTATTGATAATGGCTTAGCCGCTACAAATTCTGCATCTTTTTCTGAAGATAAAGGAAGAATGCTTGAAAATCTTGTATTTATAAAATTGAGGTCTTGTAATAAAGAAATATTTTATTTTCAAGATAAAGGAGAATGTGATTTTGTTGTAAAAGAGAAGAACAAAATTAACAAGGCGATTCAGGTTTGTTATGAGCTCAATAGTGAAAACAAAGAAAGAGAAGTTAACGGATTGCTCAGGGTGCTGGAAAAATTCTCCCTGAATGAAGGCACAATAGTTACCTTCAATCAAGAAGATGAAATAAAGATCAATAACAGAATTATCAAAATAATTCCCTGCTGGAAATGGTTGCTTGAATAAACTGATGCTGAAAATTTAACAAAAAATCATAGAATTCAACTACAGAATTTTTATTTTGTTCTTCTTGCTACTTGCTACTCGCTACTGCCACAGTAGAAAAGGGCTCAAGAAGGCTAAAAAGGGCTAAAGGGCAATAAGAAGGGGTAAAGAAGGGTGAACAGGGGCAAATTAAAATTGGAGTAGGGACCCTGATTTACATCAGGGCATGCTTTAGTCCCGTGAAAAAAATGAGATTGAAGTCTCTGTATTAGAAATTGGAATTTGTTTCGGATTTCGTGCTTCGGATTTCGGATTTATTTTTGATACGGTCTGCGAAACCATCCAACGAAAAAACGATTTTTTGTAGGAGGCACTTCCAGTGCCGATACATACTCGCGGTTAGAAACCGCTCCCACAAATACTGGTTAATAAGAAGGGGTAAAGAAGGGTGAACAGGGGTAAATTAAAATTGGAGTAGGGACCCTGATTTTCATCAGGGCATGCTTTAGTCCCGTGAAAAAAATGAGATTGAAGTCTCTGCATTAGAAATTGGAATTTGTTTCGGATTTCGTGCTTCGGATTTCGGATTTATTTTTGATACGGTCTGCGAAACCATCCAACGAAAAAACGATTTTTGTAGGAGGCACTTCCAGTGCCGATAAATACTCGCGGTTGGAAACCGCTCCTAAAAAGATTGATTAAATGGTAATTGGTTAGATGGTTAAAATACAGGTCAAAGATAGACACGATATCGGTCAATTTCTTAATACCAAAATATTGGCATGCTCACGGTCTAATACATTACTACATTCCATCATTCCATTATTAAATAATAATGGAATAATAAAACAATAAAACTGTAGTTGCCCAATTGATTGGGCTCTTTTTAAATTATATCCTCTTTTGAATTATTCCAGAGACTGTGTCGCAATCCCTATTTGTCATTCTGAACCCTTCGCTTTCTGTCATTCTGAGGCGAAGTTGTCTCGGACAGGGACAAGTCCTGTCCCTACATTTTCTCCAAATATGTCATTCCGAACCTTGCTTCGGAATCTAAAAAATACCAAAAACAATCCATAAGAAATAGCCAATTTCTTGTTTTCTCGGGAAATTGAGAAAATGATGAAATTTCAAGAGATTCCTGGTATAAGATGAAAATTAGTTTTTCACTATTCCCCCATCAATCTTTCGTTGTTTTATTCAACATTGCATCTTGAGACCCGCATGTCATGCTGAACCTCGCCCTGAATCAAGTTCAGGGTCTCTGATTTCATCATCTCATAAAATTAATCCTTTTGAGACCCTGAAATCCGCCATCCAATACGAAGTCTTTGCGAGCCCGCCAAAGGCGGGTAAAACAATTCCTGAAAGACCGATAACAAATGAGATTGCTTCGCTTGCGCTCGCAATGACAAAAAAACAGAGTGTCAAAAAATTTTGTGCTTAAAAAATGGGACTGTGTCTGAGCAAAATTTGTCAAAAATAGTATGAATAATCAGGGTTAAAACTGCGATCCACGACATTGCTTGACGGATGGCGATAAAGACTAACTTCTTACTTCTAATTTCTATACTTACTTCTTCACCTAATAACCAACTTCTGTTGTCGAGTAGGGGCCATTTCGACCTTTCGGTTATAGGCCCCCCTCACAGAACCGTGCGTGTAGATTTCCCCCACACGGCTCTTCAGGAAAACCTCCTTGCCCACTGACGAGCAAGTCACTGGTTTAGGTTTTGTTGACAACCGAACTCCAGTTCCAGGTCTGGCGGTTGTGTCCCTATCTCCCCATCGCATTCCTGTAAGCCCCTTCGCTCCATCCCCGTTAAGAGACTTCATCGCTACTATGATGAACTTATCCGACTGCCATAATGTCATCTGAATTACCTTGCCATATTCCAGACTTGGCAACCCATACTCACCGCACTTCCTGGTGAGAACATTATGGCTCTCCCAGGTTGCGGCGGTCGCTGCGCTCCCTTGCCTGACCAGAGGTCAGACCCAGTCTCTCCTTTTGATAACTCGCCACGGGTCTCAAACCCCGTCGGGCACGCATAACCTTATGGAGCGGGAAGATTCTTTACAATCTCAGGCAGTATCTCCCCGGCCTTGCCAGGAAGGGAAAGATCCACGAGTGGACTTATTGGTGTAACCTCAAGATTGATTTCAATAGTCTTTGCTCCATAATTTTTTGCTATCTCCGGAATCCCTGCGGCAGGCCAGACAACGCCGGATGTGCCACAGATTATTGCGACATCGGCCGAACTTAAAAATTCCATTGCCCTCTGCCAGATACCTTCAGGAATCAACTCCCCAAACCAGACTACATCCGGTCTTAAAAGCCCACCACAGGAACATTTGGGAAGTCTATTGGGATGAGGTGAATCGTTAAATTTTTGTTCAATTTGATGGTGAATAATCTTATTACACTCAAGGCATCTTGCCCGAAAGATATTACCATGGAGTTCCAGGACATTCTTAGAACCTGCCCTTTGATGGAGATTGTCCACATTCTGGGTTAATAATAAAAAATCTTTGTATCTCTTCTCCAGTTCCACAATTGCATAATGGGCCGGATTTGGGTTTGCATTTAAAATAATCCCCTGGCGCCAGTGATACCACTCCCAGACCAATTCCGGGTTCCTTCTAAATGCCTCAGGGGTTGCCAGGTCAGTTGCGGAGTAGTTCTTCCATAATCCATCCTTGCCCCGGAAGGTTGGAATACCGCTTTCTGCGGATACCCCGGCTCCAGTGAGGATAAATAAGGACCTTGAATTTTTTAAAATTTGAATGGCAATTTCAATCTTTTCTTTCATATTCTATTATCGCGATATTATTCTTAGAGGCAATTATTCACCAAACGAGATTGCCGAAAAAGTCTGAACAATTTTTCAATATATCCCCTGCCCTCATAACCCGGATTAGGAGTCGGTATGACAATGTAAACTGAAGCACCTCTTTTTTAAAAATCCCATCAAATCTCACAGACCCCTGTGCCACAAATCTTTTTGTAGTAATTGATATCGCCAAATTCTAAAACCTGAATCCTTTTACTATTATACCGATAGACAGTGATTCCCTTACACTTCAATTTATGGGCAAGGAGGAATGCAGCACGGGCCTCGTCAAATGTTGCATCCTCAGGAAGGTTTATTGTCTTGCTTACTGCATTATCTACATAATTTTGAAATGTGGCTTGAATCTTTATATGGAATTCAGGTGGTATTTCATGAGCGATGGGGAATAATCTTTTTACATCTTCAGGAATACCTTTAATCTTCTGTAAGGAACCGCTGCGGACAATTTCCGCAATCAGGTCCTGTGAATAAAATCCCCTTTTCTTTGCAATCTCTTCAAAGATTGGGTGGATGAATAACATTGTGGTATCAAGGATGTGTCTTAAATAACCGACCGAAAATAGGGGCTCTATACCTGAGGAGGCTTCCGCAATTGCACTTATTGACCCGGTGGGTGCGATTGAAGTTACAGTTGCATTCCTCATCGGTTTTGAATCTTTATAAATGGATTTTTCAATATTGGGGAATGAACCCCTCTTTGCCCCGAGTTCCTGAGAGGCCCTTTTTGCCTCATTCTGGATAAAACTTCCCAGTTCCCGGGCAAAATTTATCGCCTCATTAGAATCGTAAGGGATATTCATCATTATGAGACAATCGGCAAAGCCCATTATCCCGAGGCCAATCTTTCTATTTCCCCTGGTCATCTTTTCAATCTCTAATAATGGATAACGATTGACGTCAATGACATTGTCTAAAAAATGTATTGATAGATGGATGACCTCTTTTAGTTTCTCATAACTGAATTTACCATTGACAAACATTCTTCCTAAATTTATTGAGCCCAGATTACAGGATTCATAAGGTAATAAAGGAACCTCACCACAGGGATTGGTTGATTCAATCATCCCCAGTTGGGGAGTGGGATTCTTTCTATTTATCTCATCAATAAAAATCATTCCCGGGTCTCCGGTCTTCCAGGCCGAAAGGACAATCATATCAAATACATCACGGGCATTTACACTCTTGACCGGTCGTCCTGTGCGCGGGTTGATGAGGTCATAACCCTGATTATTTATTGCCCGATAAATAAAATCATCAGTTACCGAAACCGAAATATTGAAATTGGAAAGGACCCCTTCTTTTTCCTTGGCATTTATAAATTCCAAGATATCAGGATGGTCAACCCTTAAGATTCCCATATTTGCCCCGCGCCTCTTGCCACCCTGTTTTATCACCTCGGTTGCAGTATCATATATTCTCATAAATGATAATGGTCCCGAGGCAATTCCCATTGTAGATTTTACTACATCGCCCCGGGGTCTGATTTGGGAAAAAGAAAAACCGGTTCCACCCCCGGATTGGTGAATGAGGGCAGTATTTTTAAGGGTCTCAAAGATACTCATCAGGGAGTCTTCAATGGGCAGGACAAAACAGGCCGAAAGTTGACCGAGTTCGGTCCCCGCATTCATCAGGGTTGGCGAGTTGGGAAGAAATTCAAGATTTATCATCATTTTGTAGAATTCCTCTTCGCTCCTTTTTTCATCTTCACCATAATTTGCGTCCACCATAGCAATCGCCCTGGCAACCCTTTTGAACATTTCAGCGGGTGTTTCAACAGTTCTTCCTGAACTATCATGGAGCAGGTATCGCTCATTCAAAATTCGCAGGCTGTTTAAAGAAAGTTTTAGTGAATCCTTAATTCCCATCATCCCCTTTTTATTCCTTAACTCGGTCCTTTTCTGTCGATAGAGGATATATGCCTTTGCGGTATTCAATTTATTGTTATTGACCAAAGATTCCTCAATGATATCCTGGATATCTTCAATGTGTGGTTTGAGTTCGCCGAATTTCTCCTCTATTTTTTTAATCACCTCATCGCCAATCTTTTTTGCCTGGGAAGGGTCTTCGTTCGTTGCCAAAAGCGCCTTTTCAATTGCCTGATAAATCTTATCCGCTTGGAAGTCACATATTGTTCCATCTCTTTTGATAATCTGTTTCGGCATAAAGAATTATATTTTAAATCATTGATAAGTCAACAGGTAAAGGAAGATGATAAACCTTTCTTAAAATTTAGGGGTCATATATAATATGAAGATAATTTCAAGAATCGCTATTATTTTGCTCTTAAACATATTTTTTAACTTTGCGGAAAATGAAATCATAAGGAGTACCGGGAGAATATCGGGTAAGGTTGTTGAGTCAACGACCGGTCAGCCAATAGAACTTGCCAATGTCATCCTCCTGGATAATAACCGGAAACAGATTACCGGGACTGCTACTGACGAAAAAGGGAATTTTCTCATCCCCAATTTGAAAGACGGTAAATATATCATAGAATTTTCCTTTGTTGGGTTTGAAACAAAGATTGATACAGTTTTTATTACAGAAGATAAACCATTTATAAACTTGGGCCTCGTAAAACTTGAACAGAAACCAATAATCCTTGAAGGAATTGAAGTGACGGCAGAAAAACCACCCATTGAATTCAAGGTTGATAAGAAGGTGATAAATGTGAAAGAACACTATGCAAGTCAGTCCGGAAGCGCGGTAGATGTGTTGGAGAATGTTCCTTCAATTTCGGTGGATGTGGATGGAAATGTGCGTTTACGCGGGAGCACAAACTTCAGGGTTCTTATTGACAACCGGCCTTCAATTCTTGAGCCGAGCGAGGCATTACAGCAGATTCCAGCCAGCACAATAGACCGGATTGAAATCATCACCAACCCTTCAGCCCGTTATGACCCGGAAGGACTCGCCGGGATAATCAATATCATTACCCGAAGAACCAAACAATCAGGAATAAATGGCATTGCCAATCTAAGTCTGGGCAAGGACCAGAAATATTCAGGCGATTTCCTTTTGAATTATCGGTATAAAAAGTTCCGTATCTTCTCTGGTCTTGACTATAACCATTTTAACTTTCCGGGGAAGGAATCGGAAACCAGGGAGACCCGAAGCAATGATACAATATTCTATTCCTTTACCGATGGTAATAGTTCCTGGTTAAGAAGATTTTATGGATTCAAATTGGGGAGCGAGTATCTAATAAATCCAAAGAATAGAATGAGCATCGACCTTGAATTGAGAAGGCGTGGTATGAAACGAACTTCAGATGTAGTATTTGACAGATGGTCAAATTTTGGTGATACTACAGTATTTTGGAGAAGCAATCTTATGGAGCGGGGGGGACTGATGTATTTAATCAATACGGACTATTTCTGTAACTTTAACAAGGACCATAAACTATCAGCAAGATTATCATTTCATATCAATAGCGGTGAAGAAAGGTCAACCAATGAAATAAAAGGTCTGGATTCCACAATGGTTGATGGCTGGAAATCAATTGAGAAGGGGCCGATAAATAGGTTCACTTTCAATCTTGATTACTCACGACCGGCAAAATTCTTTAATGGAGAGAATGGTAAATTAGAAATTGGTAATCAAACCACAGTAAACCTTTCTAATGGTGGTCAGGATATTTATCTCTATGATACAGTAATTAAGGATTATATCTATAAACCAGAATTTAGCCATCTTGCTGATTTTATCCATAACATTTATGGCTTTTATCTTACTTATCTTGGCGAAGTTAAAAATTTCGGATATCAAACTGGACTCCGGGGAGAATATACATATCGTTTTATACAGCTTACAGGAACTGAAGGAAATGTAAACATCCGAAGGACTGACCTCTTTCCCACCCTCCATATATCCTATAAAATCCCCCCCTTTGACCAGGTAATGGCCAGTTGGACAAGGCGGGTGAATAGACCAGGGAATTTTGACCTCGAGCCATTTGAAATTCGTCGCGACCCATACAGTATTAGCCGGGGAAATCCCGACCTTTTACCGGAATTCGTTGATGCATTTGAAGTTGGTTATCAAAGGAAGTTTTCTGGGATTCTATTTTCCCTTGATGGCTATTATAGAATAACCCATAACAAGATTGAATATATCACCCGTGTTCATAGTGGTGACACAATATTTTCTACGGTTGAAAATATCGGAAAGGATTACACCCTTGGATTTGAACCAATCCTTGACTTAAGTTTTTCTAAATACCTGAATATAAACCTTTCGGCAAATCTCTATGAGCACAAAATTTCGGGAACGATAGATGATACAGAAATTTCACAGAAGAGTCGCACCTGGAGTTTAAGGAATATGAATACAATCACAATTAGAAAGGGGACAAAGATTCAGATAAGTGGTATATTTAATGGCCCCGAGATAATGGCACAGGGCAATAGGGAACAATTTTTTATAGTAAATGGAGGCCTAAGGCAGGAATTAATTGCTCGTTTGTTGAATCTTACCCTCCAGATTCGTGATATATTTGGTTCGGGTAAATTTGAAAACACATCCAGTGGCACCGACTTTTATATCCATCAGGAGCACACAAGAAATTCCCCGGTAATTATTTTGGGGCTCAACTATAATTTTAATAATTACCGACCTGAACCAAAGCGAACTGAATCAGAAGAAGATATTGAAGAGATGGAAGATTTCTGAACTGTTGACCGCCGATAGTTTTTAGATATAATGATAAGCAATGAAAAAAGGGGTGCTGGTCCTTGAGGATGGCACAGTCATATCGGGTCAGGGGACTGGTTCCCCAAAGACGGTTTATGGAGAGTTGGTTTTCAATACCGCAATGACCGGGTATGAAGAAGCATTTACTGACCCTTCATACGCGGGACAGATTCTCTTGATGACCTACCCTTTGATTGGCAACTATGGCTTTAACAGTAAAAACAAAGAGTCAGACTCAGCCAAAATTCGCGGGCTTGTGATAAAAGAGCCCGCTTTTTTTTCAACAAATAATAAAACGCTTGAAGATTATCTATATGAAAATGATCTCCCCTGTATCTGGAATGTTGATACCCGGGCCCTAACCCTTAAGTTGAGAAATTTTGGGACAATGAGGGCATTCCTTGCGGTCTTTCAAAAGGGCATTGATGTAAAAAATTTATTGAAAGGAATTAAAGAAATGCCCCATCCCCATAAAAAAAATTTGGTTAGGGAGGTTTCCTGCCACAAAATAATAACTTATCGTCAAAAAGGAAAGGATAGAATTATTCTGATTGATTGCGGGGTAAAGAAAAGCATTATCCAGAATCTTATAAAATATTTTTCCGTAGTTCGGGTTCCCTATAACACAGGTTTTGAGACGATTAAAAGTTTAACGCCAGCCGGGATTGTTATCTCAAACGGCCCCGGGAATCCCGCACATCCGGAAATTTTGAGGTCAACGGTCAAAACCATTAAAGAGTTGATTAAATTTGGTTATCCGATATTCGGAATATGCCTCGGTCACCAATTACTCGGCCTTAGCCTTGGTTTAAGAACTTATAAATTAAAGTTTGGTCACCGTGGTTATAATCATCCTGTAAAATTTTTAAAAAATAATCGCATTTATGTCACATCCCAGAATCACGGATATGCAATTTTAAAAACTGAGAGGGAAAGAGATATCATCTTTGACTGGATAAATCTAAACGACAAAACCGTTGAAGGAATGAGGCACCGTTATTTCCCGATTTTTTCTGTCCAATTTCATCCCGAGGCCTCACCTGGGCCATATGATACTTCATTTTTATTTGAGCATTTTTTTAATTTAATTAATGCCAAAACGTTCCGATATTAAAAAGGTTCTTATCATTGGTTCAGGTCCCATTATTATTGGGCAGGCGGCGGAATTTGATTTTTCAGGTTCTCAGGCGAGCCGTGCCCTGCGCGAAGAGGGATATAAAACGATAATCGTGAACTCAAATCCTGCAACAATCCAGACCGACCTTGAAACTGCAGATGTGGTGTATATAGAACCCCTAACTATTGAAGTTTTATCCAAGATAATTCAGAGAGAGAGACCACAGGGAATACTTTCGGGTTTTGGTGGACAAACTGGTTTGAATCTTTCTTATGAACTTGCCCGCTCAGGGGTCCTCGGGAAGTATAATGTAGAATTGCTTGGTTCAAATCTGCAGACTATTGAGATGGCAGAAAATCGTGATTATTTTCGGATGTTGATGAATAAAATCAGTGAACCTATTCCCCAAAGTTTTGCTGCTCATAGTATTGAAGAGGCAAGAGAAATTATGAAAAATATGCGTTTCCCGGTTTTAATTAGACCCGCATATACCCTGGGGGGAACTGGTAGCAGTGTTGTTTATGATATGGAAAACTTTTACGAGGCAGTGATGAAAGGTTTATCGCAATCGCCGATAAATCAGGTGCTTATTGAAGAAAGTGTTCTGGGCTGGAAAGAATTTGAATATGAGGTAATGCGCGACAACAATGATAATTGTATCATAATTTGTAGTATGGAAAATATTGACCCGATGGGCATTCACACCGGTGAGAGTATAGTAGTTGCACCAGCCCAGACATTGACCGATAAGGAGCATCAAATCCTCAGGAGTTCATCAATAAAGATAATCCGTGCCCTGAAGATTGCAGGGGGGTGCAATATCCAGTTTGCAGTGAATCCTAAACAATGGGAATATCGGGTGATTGAGGTGAATCCCCGGGTTTCAAGGTCTTCAGCACTTGCTTCAAAGGCAACAGGTTATCCGATTGCCCGTGTCAGTGCCAAGATTGCAGTTGGCCTAAACCTTGATGAGATTCCCAATGCAATTACTAAAAAGACAATGGCTGGGTTTGAACCCGCCCTGGATTATGTAGTAATTAAGATACCCCGCTGGCCGTTTGATAAATTCCCAACCGTTGATAGAAAAATTGGAACACAGATGAAATCCACCGGTGAAACGATGGCAATTGGCTCAACTATTGAAGAGGCATTGCTTAAAGCCATTCGTTCTCTTGAGATAGATAAGGTGGGACTGGAACCCGATGCCTGGCGAGAGTATGAATTGATAAGAGAACTTGAAGAACCAACCGACCGATTCATATTTGCTGTTGCCGAGGCGTTGCGGCGGGGATATGCAAGGAAAAAAGTTGCACAATTGTGTAGGGTGGATGAATTCTTTATATCAAAGATTGAAAATATTGTAAAAATGGAAAAGATTATAAAAAATAAAGGTGTTGAACCACTGGTTATCACTGAAGCAAAGAAGATGGGATTCAGTGACCGATATATCAGCATGCTTTCAGGTGTTGAAGAAGAACAAATAAGAAATCTACGCCGAAAATTTAATATTGAGCCGGTCTATAATATCGTGGATACCTGCGCTGGTGAATTTGAAGCCTATACACCGTATTACTATTCTACATACTGGGGTTTTAAGAATAAGACCAAGAAAAGTAAAACCAAAAAGAATGTTCTGATAATCGGTTCCGGTCCGATAAGAATAGGGCAGGGGATTGAATTTGATTACTGTTGTGTCCATTCGGCAATTGCCTTAAAAGAAATGGGATACGAGGCGATAATTATTAATAATAATCCTGAAACCGTTTCTACGGACTTTGATGTTTCAAACCGTCTATATTTTGAGCCCCTAAAATTTGAAGATGTAATGAATGTAATTTTTGAAGAAGACCCTTATGGAATCATACTACAATTTGGTGGTCAAACTTCGGTAAATCTTAGTATACATTTATTTGAGGCGATAAAAAGATATGGCTTGAGGACAAAAATCCTGGGGACATCTCCGGTGGATATACATCGGGCAGAAGACCGTAAGATATTTTCCACAATCCTTGAAAAACTCAATATCTTTCAACCCCCATTTGCTACCGGTTTCAATTTTGAAGAGGTAAAAGATATAGCAAAAAAGATCGGATATCCAGTATTGGTCCGGCCGAGTTATGTCCTGGGTGGCAGGGCAATGGAGATTATCTATGATGAACAGGAATTAGAAAAATATATAAAAATGGCCGTAAAAGTATCGCCCGACCATCCAATCCTTGTTGATAAATATATCGCCAATGCCACAGAAATTGATGTGGATGCAATATGCGATGGGCAGGAAGTTTTTGTTGCTGGAATAATGGAACATATTGAGCAGGCAGGTGTCCATTCCGGAGATTCCTACTGTGTGATGCCACCTTTGAATCTGTCCCGAGGAATAATTGATGATATCAAAAGAATTGTTAAAGATATTGCCCTTTCCCTCAGAACCATTGGGCTTATCAATATTCAATTGGCAATCCAGAACGGAAAGATATTCGTTCTTGAAGCCAATCCCAGGGCATCGCGCACAGTTCCTTATGTATCAAAAACAATCGGTATACCTCTGGCGAAGATAGCCACGAAGATTATGCTGGGGAATAAAATCAAAGATTTCAGACTTCCTCGGGATATAAAACTTAAGTATGTCTCAGTGAAGGGGCCGGTATTTCCATTCCTTAAACTCCCCGGGGTGGACCCGATACTCGGACCAGAAATGAAATCTACCGGTGAAGTGATGGCGATTGATAAATCATTTGGTGGTGCGTATTATAAGGCAGTCCTTGCCGATAATAAATTTGCCAGTTCGGGAACTGTATATATTACGGTGCGCGATGAAGATAAGAAGGAAATAGTAAATATCGCAAAAGAATTTAAAAAACTGGGATTCAAAATTGTCGCCACCCGGGGAACTGCGCAGTGCCTGAAGGAAAATGGCATTGAGGTTGAAACGGTTTACAGGATAAGTGAACATAAATTACCCAATGCACTGGAATTGATGAGACAGGGTAAAATTGACTTAATAATTAATACCCCAACGATGAATTATAGTGCCAAACGGGATGGTTACAAAATGCGTCGCCTTGCGGTTGAATTGAATATTCCATTCATTACGGCAATCAGTTCCGCATACGCCGAAATTGAAGCAATAAAATTTGTCCGTCAAGGTAAGACTGCGATAAGACCACTCAATACTTTTATTTTGAAGTATAGGAACTTAGAAGATTTTATTACTTCTGATTCACACAGATTTGGGATGGATAAAAACGGACGGTGTTCCCAGAATCATTGATAAAAGAAGCAGCAGGCACGACATACCGAAAAGAACCGATTGTCCCTGATCAGTTTACGAAGTTTAGCCATCAGATTGTTGTTCCATATCTTGAGGAACGATTCCTTTCCGGCCTTACCGATAATGTAGTCCGGACAGGACTCAATTGAACCATCAGGCAGAATTGTCGCCGTGCTCCAGGGTGCCCGGCATCTTCCTTTATAAATTTCGTTGAATTCTTCCGCTGATGTGTAGTATGATTTAAATTGAAAAACATCAAAGGCGGGAAAGATTTTTATCTCTATTTTCCCGCTTCCTTTTAATAAATCAATTATTTTCTTATGTATTATGCGAAAATCTTCAATCTCGGGTTTATAGCTGTCTGCCCGGAGCCAGTAATTTATCTTTTGATTTAGATTCTTTTTAAGAAATACGCCGTGGGATTCAATTGACTCTTTAGAAAGAAATAAGGGATAGATAAACTGAATGCTTTTTACTCCGTAAATTTGTGCCACATCAACAATCTCTTTCATCACCCCCGGGTTTTTTAAATTTATAATGGAATTGAATTTAATCACTGGCCGATGCCGACCTTTCTTGTATTTTTTCAATACCTCAAGGCCTTTAATAATTTTCTCAAAACTTCCTTTTACACCCCGTAGCCTGTCATGAATTTCCCCTGGACCATCAATGGATATATCTATCCGATTGACCTGGAGTGTGACCAACTCTTTAGCAAAGTTATAAAGATCTGTTCCGTTGGTTGTAATATGGAGGAAGAGATGATTCTTCCTGATGAATTCTATGAGTGAGATTATCTCCGGATAAAGAAATGGTTCCCCACCTGAAATATGGATGCGGGGCTTAAATTTTTTCACCTCTATAATTATCCGCCGCCAGTCTTCAATTTTCAATTCCTGTGCAATTTTTGTAAACTTTTCAAAACACATCTTACATTTCAGATTGCATCTGAAGGTTGGATATATGTTGACAGTCTCCGGAGGGAAGGAGATGGTTTTAAGCAGGTGATAGCCGGCCTGGGTGCCCATTTTGTGCATTAAAATATAAGGAAGGTGATAGGGGTCTAAAAGGGCAAGATGGATTTTTCTTAAGGGCGAGGACATCTTAGAATTGTTTAAGTGCCCATTCTGCGGTCTTTTTTAATAGTTGATTATCTTTTTTTGCAAATTTTTTAAGTATCGGAATTGTCTTTCTATCCCTTATATTCCCCAGTGCCAGTAGGGCATTTCTTTTTATTGCCTCAAAGTGTATCCATCGCGCGGAAATCTGATTGTTGACGAATTTTTTCCGATATGTTTTTTCATCCATCCGTAATATTTCAATCAGGGGTAGATAATTACCAACTACACCGATTTCGGTTTTGGGAGGTTCAGGCTTTATCCACCTATTGCGCGGACAGACATCCTGGCAGGTCGTGCAACCATATAATCTATTCCCCCATACCCGGGCAATATCTTCAGGAATTTCACCCAGCCAGTTTGTCAATGCCTGGATACAGCGCCTTCTGTCAATTATATAGGGTTTTATGATCGCCCTGGTTGGACAGGCATCAATACACTGCCGACATTCACCACACTCAATCTTTACGGACTCATCCGGTTCAAACTCAAGGTCAGTTATAATCTCACCCAATACAATCCAGGAACCATAAAGGGGATTGATGATAATGCTGTGTTTGCCATAATAACCAATCCCACTATGCTGGGCAATTGGTTTTTCCGCAAGCGGACCGCAGGAGTGGGCAACAAAATTTGCTCCATAATTATTTTTTAAAAATTGACCCAATTTTTTTAATCTCAATTTCAACTCCCTATAGTAATTGCGCGCTGTATAACGGGCAATAAGACCGTAGGGATTTCCCGGTGAGGAAGGGTCTGGTTCATCAGAGGTCAGATAAAAGAGGCAGGAACTGATTATTGATTTTGCCTCCGGGAATATAGATTGAACATTGCAAAAATTATCAATATCATTCCAGTCTGCGGGATCAATGAAAAGCCCCTGTTTCACCTGGAATTTAATCCTTTCACTTTCTTCAGGAAAAGAAAGCGCAGGACAGATTCTAATTTCAATGCCCAATTCCCTTGCCCGCTCCCTGAGTATCTTCGTATCCAGCATCTAAAATTTTATCCTTTCCCAAACCATTACAGAATTTTCCTTTATCCTCCATTATAGCAAAAAGATTTAATCTGTCAACTGTTTGATTTATCCGAAGCACCTCTGTAATCTCACTATAATTACCTAAATTCACCCGGGCTTGTTTGAGCAACTCCCGTAAATACTTGCCCCCCATGCTCCTCAATCCGCACTAACTTTGCGGCCAAAGGTAATTTCTTAACCCGGATTATTCATACTAAAAGTCATTGCAAGCCCGCCTTACTCCTTCTGTCATTGCGAGCCCGCCGAAGGCGGGCGAAGCAATCCCATCTGTTCTTGTGAAAAACCAAACGACGAAGTAATCCCTGAAATGACCGATAACAGATGAGATTGCTTCGGCAACTTCGTTGCCTCGCAATGACAAGGAAGAAAAAAACTCGCAATGACAAAAAGAAAAAACCAGAGAGCGGTTTCCAACCACGATAAAAACTTGAAGTCTTGGCATAAAAACATAATAAAAAATGTAGTGGCCGAGTTTACTCGGCATAAAGAAGTCAAGCAAGATTGACCACTACAAACTCTCTCCTCGCAATGACAAAAAACAGAGTGTTCCCCTTCCCTCGCCCCGTTTTAACGGGGAGAGGAGAAAGGTGAGGGGTCCAAAGAAAAAAACAGAGTGTCAAAAAATTTTGTGCTTGAAAAATGGCGCAAATCCGCTTTAGGATTGCATTTGAATGAAATTTACCAAATAGTATGAATAATTCGGGCTACTAATTTTGCCCGCCCAAACGAAACACCCTAAAAATGTTTATATCGGAATTTCAGAGAAACTTATTTGTTAGTTTTTGACGACATCAATTAAATCTTGTTTATTGAAAATAGAATCTCAAACCCAATCCCCCTTCCAGGTCAAATTCGGTTGCAGGATATATGTTGACAACCGGATAAATTTCAAGGAAAATTCCAAATCTTGCTATTTTGTATTCAATACCCCCTCCTAAACGGAGTCCAATGTTTAATTTAGAATTCTTTTGTTCATCCTCTTTTAATTTAAACCTTCCGCCCACTCCTAAAAATGGAACTAAATCCTCAATTACCTTCTGTTCACCGATTATCTCATCCTGCCATTTTATTACTGAAGGGAAGAGAAATTGATAGTCACAGGTAATATGGAGCCAGTGGGGTTCAGCCAGTGAAAAACCCAAGTTTGCCGAGACCGCAGAGTTGCGGGTAAGGTTGAGTTTACCATTAAACCCTGTTGGACTTCCGAGGATTATACCCAGACCAATATGCTGGGAATTTCCCAGACAAAAGGATAAAAGGAGAATAAGCGAAGAGATAATAAGTCTCTTTTTATTCATACGAGTCTATTCTCAAAGGCATCAAGAGATATAATAGATTTTCATCTTCTTTTGGTTTTATTAGAGTTGCTGAGGTTGCGGAGGTGATTTGAATTACTGCCTCATCAGTATTTATATGACGAAGAATTTCAAGGAAGAATTGGGCATTATACCAGATTCCCACCCCTTCACCTTCATATTTACAAGGTATTTCCTCCTTTGCCTCACCAATATCAGGAGAGGATGAAGATAATAGTAAACCTTCTTTTTTAAAGTCAAATTTCACATTCTTCAGATTTGGACTTGAAACGAGGGAAACCCTCTTCAAACCTCCTTCAATTATTGACCTTTCCACAATGCAGGTTCCAATGAATGCCCTGGGAATTACACCTTCATAATTGGGATAAGGGCCTTCAATTAAACGGGCAATTATTGATGTATCCATAAACTTCATTCCAACCATTCGCTCTTCTATGAATACCTCAATCTTCTCTTCTGGTTTTTCATTTTCAATCAATTCAAAGACCTTTGGACTGACAATGACTTCACCCTGAGTTAGTCCTTTTGATAGACCCCTTCTAAAGAGGGCAAGCCGCGCCCCATCCGTAGTGACCATATTCAAATTATTTTCTTTTATTTGAATTAAAACTCCATTCATTGGTCTGCGGGCAATATCTTTTGATACCATAAAAATTGTTTTATCCACCTGCTCGCTAAATTCTCCAATGCTCAATTCAAACCATTTCTTTTCGGGAAATTTAGGAATCTCTGGAAATTCCTGGTAATCAAGAGCAGGAATGTTAAAATAGGCGTTTCCAGCATTAATTCCGAGATTCAATTCTTTTAATTTAAAGTTTAATTCATCAACATTTGCTTCGCGGGTGATTTCTAATAGTTTTTTTCCGGGCAAAAGCACCTTGCCTTCTTTTTTTACCTGAACAGGCATAATTTTTTTTACGAAGATATCAAGGTCTGTTCCTTCAATAAAAATTTTATTTTCTTTTGCTTCAATGATTATATTTTGAAGAACTGTATAGGTACTTTTAGGTGGAATTAGTTTTACTATTCCCTGAAGGGTTTTTTCAAAAAGGACTTTATTAACGGTAAATTCCATTTTTCCCCCTTATCATTAACAAATATTGATTAAATAAAAAAGTATGTTATTGATGCTGTCTGAATGGAAATGTTGATAACAAAAATAAATCTTGAAAAATCTAAATAATTTAAGAGAAAAGATGTTGATAACATTGGGGAAGACAACTGAAAAAATTCTTCCCATTTTAAAATTATTTCTTATCCACATAGTTATTAACAATTTATCCTGTTTGTTATCCGCTCTAACTTCAATGCCAGTTCCATATCACTCTTTCTTAAGTTTTCAATCTTTTCAATCGCATGAAGGACAGTGGTATGGTCCTTTCCACCAAAGAAATTTCCAATTTCAGTTAAAGAGAGATTTAAAATATTTCTCACGAGATACATTGCAATCTGTCTGGCAAGGGCAAGTTTCTGGGTTCTTTTTTTCCCTTTTAAGTCATCCTCGCTAAAACCGAATTCTGTGCAAACACCTTTTAGAATTGCCTCTTTTGTTAACTGTCCATTGGTGCCAAACAAATCCTTTAAAACTTCTTCAGCGAGCGCCTCGGTCAATTCCTGACCTGAAAGGGAGACCATTGCCAGAAGTCGGATAAGACAGCCCTCCAGTTCCCTGATATTAGACTTTACCCGGGAGGCAATATAATAGGCAATATTATTAGGAAGTTTAACATTTTCCATTTCTGCCTTTTTTTGCAAAATTGCAATTCTTGTCTCCAGGTCCGGGGGCTGGAGGTCTACTACCAATCCTCCCTGAAAACGAGAAGTTAGACGTTCTTCAAGGGTGAGTAATTCCTTTGGCGGCCGGTCCGAGGTAAGGACAATCTGTTTCCCTTGAGTATAGAGGTAATCAAATGTATGGAAGATTTCATCCTGAAGTCTCTCCTTTCCATAGAGAAATTGGATGTCATCAATCAAAAGAATATCAATCGTTCTATACTTCTTTTTGAAGGCAAGCTGGAGGTTCTTTTGAATTGCTTCAATCAATTCATTCATTATATTCTCTGCCTGGGTATAATAAATCTTCATATTCTTATGCTGACGGAGGATAAAATTTCCAATAGCCTGCATAAGATGGGTTTTCCCCAGTCCCACCCCACCATATAAAAATAGTGGATTATAAGCCTCCCCCGGTGCCTCGGCAACCGCCAGGGCTGCAGCGTGGGCGAATTCATTGTTCTTCCCGACCACAAAATTTTCAAATGTATATCGTTCCTGTAATTTCGTAGGACTCTGGGAGATAATGAAATGCTTTTTCTTCGCAACCGGACGGTCCCCTTCCTGGGTTGCGGTCTTAAAACTTACCCGTAGTTTATTTCCATTAACTGCATTCAACGCCTCTTCAAGAATTCGGGAATAGTGTTCAGCAATCCAGTCAATATGAAAGTTTGTCGGCATTTCAACCAGCAATAAATCATCCTTCAACTCAACACCCTTGCTCTTACCAAACCAGGTCGTATAAGATTGAGGATTGATATTCTCTTTTATATAAGAGAGAATATTATCCCAGAGATTTTTTGCTGAATTGTTCATTTTAGTTATCCACACTTATCCACATAGTTATCCACAACCCATATTGAAAAAATCTGCTGAAAAATCGGAAGTTCTGGTTCATAGAAAAAATTCTTTTCATAATATGAAAAATTAAGCAGTTAAGTTTATCCAAAAGGTGAAAAAAGTCAAGTAAAAAAAACATCTTTTAAAAAAATTTCGGGCACGAAATTTGCATATAACATGCCGAATCCCGCGTAAACTTGATTCTAAAGTAGCAAGTAAAGAAAATTACCAGCAATTTTACTGCTGGATTGGGGGAAAATATTTCGTTGACATCTTCAAAATTTAATATATAATACAGACGATGATTATTTTTTATCTACTTACCTGCTGCTGCCTTTTTGGAGCGCAGGATGGGGGTTATGTAGAATATGGACTTGCCACTTATTATGCAGACGAATTTCACGGAAGAAAGACCGCCTCTGGCGAAGTCTATAATAAATATGATTTTACCTGTGCCCATAGAAAATTACCGTTTGGCACAATCTTAAAGGTGACGAATCTAAGGAATAAAAAGAGTGTAATTGTGCGGGTAAATGACCGGGGGCCCTGGGTAAAGGGTAGAATTATTGACCTTTCTTATTCAGCAGCAAAGGCAATTGATATAATTCCTGAAGGAACGGTGAGGGTTAAGATAGAGGTTGTTAAATGATAAAATTGAATGCTTATGCTAAAATCAATCTCGGTTTAAAAATTCTTGAGAAAAGAGAAGATGGTTATCATAACATTGAGACGACCCTGACGACAATAAACCTATCTGACAAATTGTTAATTGAAGAAATAGAGAGTGGTATAGAAATCAAATGTCCGGGGTTGAAGATACATGAAGTTGATAATCTTTGCTTTAAGGCCGCGCAACTTTTCTTTTCAAACTATCCAGTAAAAAGAGGAGTTCGGATCACTGTTCAGAAGAACATTCCGGTTGGCGGTGGACTTGGTGGTGGTTCAAGTGATGGGGCGGGAGTTTTGAAGGGGATGAATCAATTATTCGGAATCAATGCTTCAGATGAGGAATTGATGAGGATAAGCCGAAATCTCGGTTGCGATGTTCCATTTTTTATTAAAGGTGGCGCCGCGATTGCCCGTGGTGTGGGTGATGAATTGAAATTTTTTAAGTTGCCCAAGATGAATCTAATTATCTATTATCCTGGTTATTCAGTTTCAACAAAATGGGCTTATGAGGAATATGACAGATCAAACTTGACAGCAACCATTGAAATGGATAATATAATGATAGAAAAGAAGAAAAAAATAAGAACCGGTTTTAATCTTGAAAACGATTTTGAAAAAATAGTATTTAAGGCACATCCTGACCTGTTAGATGTAAAGAACAATTTGCTCGGTGCCGGTGCATACATCGTCTCTTTATCAGGGAGTGGTTCTTGCCTCTATGCAGTTGTGGATGAAAATATAAAAAAGAGGGTAATAAAATATCTATCTGGTATTGGTGCAATGTATTTTGAAGTAGAAACGATATAAAAGTAATCAGTATATCCTTATCCCAGTAGTCAGTATTTTTTTACTGCCTACTGAAAAGTTGGGGCGTCGTCTAATGGCAGGACCCAGGATTTTGGATCCTGTTGCGGAGGTTCGACTCCTCCCGCCCCAGATAATTTTAAGGGGAGTGAATGAATAAGATAATGTTATTTGCGGGAAGTGCCAGTACCCAATTAACCAAAGAGATATCTGAAAAAATTACAGTTCCAGTGAGCAAAAGTTCCGTAACAAAATTTGCTGATGGAGAAATAAAGATAAAAATAGAAGAAAATATAAGAGGTCAGGATGTCTTCATCGTTCAGGCTACAAATCCGCCTGCAGATAATATATTGGAACTTCTCCTCTTCATTGATGCTGCAAAAAGGGCATCTGCAGAAAGAATAACCGCGGTCATTCCTTATTTTGGATATGCCCGTCAAGACCGAAAGGATGAGCCCAGAGTTCCGATTTCGGCAAAGTTGATTGCCAATCTCTTGAGTGCCAGTGGAGCAGGCCGGATTTTGACTATGGATTTGCATGCGGAACAGATTCAGGGTTTTTTTGATATTCCGGTTGACCACTTATATGCGGTACCGGTTTTCATTGAATATTATAGAAATCGCGATTTATCAGATTATATCATCGTTTCTCCTGATGCCGGAAGGGTAAATCGGGTTCGGGCATTTGCCCGAAGATTGGGAAAGGATATTCCGATTGCAATAATTGACAAACGGAGGACCGGCCCAAATCAATCTGCAGTATTAAATGTCATTGGGGAGGTAAGGGATAAGAATGCAATAATTTATGATGATATGATAGATACCGGGGGGACAATTGTTGAGGCTGCGGAGGCCCTTTACAAAAACGATGCCAAAGAGATATATGCCTGCGTTGTTCATCCCCTTTTCTCAAGGGATTGTTCAACCCGGGTTCTAAATTCCCATATAAAAGAAATAATTGTCACAAATACCCTTTCCATTGCCCCTGAAAAGTTGAATTCCAAAATTAGAGTTCTCTCCATTGCCGGTTTACTTGGTGAGGCGATAAAGAGAATTCATAAAAATGAATCAATTAGTTCTTTATTTAAGGAGGTTGAGGAATGAAACTAAATCTGACGGCTCATTTATTTGAGCGCGAAAAAAAGGGTGATATCAAAAGAATGCGTAAGGAAGGAAAAATTCCAGGAATCTTATATGGTCACGAAGAGAATAACAAGAGAGTTTTTGTCTTGGAAAAGGAATTCAAAAAGGTTCTTGAAGTTCTAAAAAAAGAGGCAGCAACAATAGAACTCAAGGTAAACAACGAAACATATCCCTGTTTGATAAAATCAATTCAACATAATCCAATAAATGGTAAATTATTACACATTGATTTTCAGCGCATAAGTGAAAAGGAAAAGATTAAAGCAACAATTCCAATTCATTTAGTTGGTGAAGCACCGGGTGTGAAGAAAGGCGGGCTCCTTGACCAGCATCTTTATGAAGTCACAATCCGTTGTCTCCCCGACGCGATGCCTTCACATATTGATGTTGATATTTCAAATCTTGATACAGGAAAAACTATCCATCTTAAGGACATAAAAATACCCAATATAGATTTTGAAATGAATCCAGATACACCGATTGTTTCAATACTTGCGCCCAAGGTTGAAAAAGCAGCACCAGCAGGTGTGGCGCCAACAACTGCTGAACCGGTGAAGGAAACAGAGGTTAAAGAGGAAAAACCAAAGGAAGAAAAGATTGATAAGGAAACACCAAAAAGCAAGTAGTGTTTCAACTAATTAACAAGAAACTAACCCTTTAAGGGAAAGAGTGATAATCTTCGGTCTTGGTAATCCCGGCTTTAAATATCGCTGGACAAGACACAATGTTGGTTTTATTTTTTTAGACCATCTGGCAAAAAAATATAAAAAAAGATTTCATAGTTTTCCTGATTACAGTGAGTCTCTTATAGCAATAGGAGATAAAGAAATAAAATTGATTAAACCCCTTCTATATATGAACCGTTCCGGCGCAGTGGTTGCAAAAATTTTGAGCGCGGTACCTGAAGAATTTATGGTCATTCTTGACGATATCAATCTCCCATTAGGTAAATTAAGATTCCGTGTCAAAGGAAGCGATGGGGGACATCTTGGTTTAAGGTCAATAATTGAGGCATTAAATACCGAAAATTTTCCCAGGTTGCGTATTGGCATTGGGAATGAGGAAAGTTTTTCCCGCCGAATTGATGCAACAGAATTTGTTTTGAGTCCATTTATGAGCGACGAAAAGGAAATTTTAAAGAAAGCAATTGAAAGAGGCATTGACGGTCTTGAGATATTTATAACCCAGGGCGAAGAAAAGGCGCAAAATTTTATAAATTCACAAAGTTTGGGGAATCCGCAATGCCCAAATCGTGAAAAGGAAAACAGTTCTGAAGAATCAAAATTTTTGACGGAAGAATCAGGGTTTTTACATAATCTTTAATTCTCCATTCAATACTTCTTTAAAGTATATTTTTCGCACCTCAATTTCCTCTTGATTTTCTGGGGATTATATATATAATTATGCCCAGATAGGAGGCAAATGTAACTTTGAGTCAGGCGAGGTTGAAATTGAAACAATTGGCTAATGAGTTATTGAAACTAATAAAGTATTGGAGTTTCAATAATTCCAATACTTTGGATTCAACTGGATAAAAACGGATTAAGACAGAATAAATTCCCCCTCACCCCTGCCCTCTCCCCGCCAATCTTTGTGGCGGGGAGAGGATAAAAGAATTTGAAATTCGTTCTTCAAAACTGAAAGGAAAAATTGATGCTTGACTTTTGCCCAATTATATTTATAATATTCCGATGCAAGAAGGTGTCAATATATTTGAAGAAGATTTTTGGGCAATCACCGAGGCACTGAATCGTCTTCTTCAAGGGACAAATGCCCGGACAATTCTCCTCATAGATAAAGCTGGTCAACTCATCACCTCGGCCGGTGATACATCAAGTATTGATGTATCTTCTTTTGCGACACTTTCTGCAGCTGACTTTGCCGCAACAAGTCAACTCGCTTCGCTGATCGGTGAAAAGGAATTTTCCACATTATTCCATCAGGGGGAGAGAGAAAATCTTTATGTTTGCCTGATTGCTGACCGGGTAATCCTTGCGGTAATCTTTGACCAGCGAACAACACTTGGATTGGTCCGGGTAAAGGCTAAAAATACCGCAAATGAGCTGGAGAAGATATTTGAGGATATCTTCGCAAAGCTCGGCAAAGAAAAACCCCAGCAGAAACCGTTTGATATTGATTTTACAAAAGCGGCTGAGGATGAACTTGATAAATTATTTGGTTTTTAGATGATAATTCATGGCATTAATTAATTACGCATCAAGGGAGATAAATTCAAAGATTGTCTATTATGGCCCGGGCTTGGGGGGAAAGACAACTAATATTAAATATATTTATTCAAAACTAAATCCTGAGATAAAAGGTAAATTAATAAGTCTGGCCACCGAACTTGACCGAACTCTCTTTTTTGACTTTCTGCCGGTTGACCTTGGAACAATCAAGGGGTTCAAGACCCGATTCCATCTCTACACTGTCCCCGGACAGGTTTTCTATAACGCTTCAAGAAAATTAATTCTAAAGGGTGCCGATGGAATTGTTTTTGTTGCTGACTCACAGATTGAGAGATTTGATGAGAATATTGAGTCTTTTCAAAATATGGAAGACAATTTAAAGGCATATAATATTGTCCTGGAAAAAATTCCGATTGTCCTTCAATACAATAAAAGAGATTTACCTAATATCACATCGGTTGAAGAACTCCAGAAGGTTTTAAATCCCCAGAATAAATATCCATATTTTGAGGCCGTTGCGGTTCAGGGAATTGGAGTATTTGAGACACTAAAGGAGATCTGTAAAAGGGTGCTGTTAACTCTTTCATAAATATGTCGTCCCAAATTTGCAGTCGCTGCCAGAAGATAATAAATCCTGGGGACCTCTTCTATCGTCTTTTGATAAAAGTCTATGCCGACTTTGATGGAGTAATAAATATCAAAGCAGGGGATATTGATCTTAATAAGGAATTTGAAAAAATAGAATCAATTCCCGAAGAACTACTTGAAGAGGAAGTCTATAAAGAATTTATCTTCATTCTCTGCCCGAGATGCAAAGAAATTTATTGTGCCAATCCTCTCCATCTTCCTCTTGATAATGCACAACTATAATTTTGCAATATTGATATGACATCTTTTATCCATCTTCATAATCACACAGAATATTCACTTTTGGATGGTGCCATTCCGATTGAAAAACTTGTTGAAATTGCGGCCCATTATAAAATGCCAGCCCTGGCAATTACTGACCATGGAAATCTCTTCGGTGCCATTGAATTTTATAAGACCGCACGTAATCACGGGATTAAACCCATCATCGGAATGGAGGCCTATATTGCACCCCGCTCCCGTTTTGACCAATCAAAAGATACAAAAATTCCCGAATCCTCTTTTCATCTAACTTTATTGTGTGAAAATGAGGCGGGCTATAAAAATTTAATCAAACTTTCTTCCCTTGCCTATCTTGAAGGTTTTTACTACAAACCAAGAATTGATAAGGAAATACTACAAAAATGTAGTAAAGGATTAATTGGTCTTTCTGGATGCTACAAGGGAGAAATTCCTTATCGGGTAGCACTGGGAGATCTGGCAGGGGCGAAGGAGGCACTGAAGAGTTATCAGGAGATACTGGGCAAGGAAAATTTCTATCTGGAAGTAATGCACCTCGGTTTGAAAAATGAAGAAAAAATACTTAATGAATTGATAAATTTAAGCCGGGAATTTGATGCCCCAATTGTAGCAACCAATGATTGCCATTATTTAACTCAAGAAGATTATAAAGCACACGATGTTCTTTTGTGTATTGGGACAAAAAAGATTTTATCGGATAAGGAGCGGCTCAGATTTGAAACGAAGGAGGCATACTTCAGACCGCCTGAGGAGATGGCAAGAATTTTTGAGAATCTACCCGAGGCAATCACCAATTCAATCCTGATTGGGGAAAGGTGTAATCTCCTCATTGATACGAGCGGCAAGGATGTAAAACTACCAAATTTCCCCAGGCCTTCAGATTTCGCCACCGATTTTGATTATCTGAAATCTCTGGCGCTGGAAGGGATCAAGGAAAAATTTGGAGAGGTCAATAATGAGATTGGGACAAGATTGGATTACGAACTTTCCGTAATAAAAAAGATGGGACTTGCCGGATACTTCCTCATTGTTCGTGATATTATACAATTTGCCCGGAGTAAAGGAATACCGGTTGGTCCAGGACGGGGCTCCGCGGTCGGCAGTCTGGTTCTCTATGCCCTCGGCATTACCGATGTTAATCCATTAAAGTACAACCTTCTCTTTGAGAGATTTTTAAATCCTGAGCGGGTCAGTTTGCCTGATGTTGATGTGGATTTTGGTGATACAAGAAGGGATGAGGTGATTGATTTTATAAAGAAGAGATATGGTGAGAAGAATGTTACGCAGGTTATTACCTTCGGAACGATGCAGGCACGGGCAGTGGTGCGGGATGTGGGAAGGGTTTTGAATATCCCATATAATGAGGTTGATAAATTAGCCAAGTTAATCCCCTTTCATTCAACAATTGATGAGGCGCTGAATAATATCAAGGAGTTCAAATCTCTAATTGAGGCCAAACCTGAATATAAGGAACTCATTGAGATTGCAAAAAAACTTGAGGGACTTGCCCGTCACCCGGCAACCCATGCAGCGGGTGTCGTAATCACACCAAAGGAATTGACCGAGTATGTGCCATTATTTAAGAATCCTGAAAAGGGTGAAGTGTGCACCCAGTTTGCAAAAAATTCACTGGAGGATATTGGACTACTAAAGATGGATATCCTGGGCTTGCGCACCCTTACTGTAATTGATGAATGTCTGCGGATGATAAATAAGAAAAAAGAAGAAATTCCCTTTGATGACCATTCAACCTATGAACTTTTAAAAAATGGTGAGACGGTTGGTGTCTTTCAACTGGAAAGTCAGGGGATGCAGGAACTCTTGAAGAGTATCAAGCCAGAGAAATTTGAAGACTTGATTGCAATTATTGCCCTTTATCGTCCCGGACCAATGGGTAATATTGACCCCAAAAAAATTGTTGAAAATAAAGACCATCCAGAAAAAATTGAATACTTACATCCTAAATTGGAAAAAATTTTGAAGGAAACCTATGGGGTAATTCTCTATCAGGAACAGGTAATGCAGATTGCCGCAGAAATTGCCGGTTTTTCAATGGCTGAGGCAGATAATCTGAGGCGGGCAATGGCAAAAAAGATTTATGAACTGATGGATGTGACAAGGGAAAAGTTTATTGAAGGGGCAAAAAAGAATGGTATCCCTGAATCTCTCGCAGAAAAGATATTTAAAAATATTGCACCATTTGCCGGATATGGATTTAATAAATCCCACGCCACAGCCTATGCGGTTCTTGCCTATCAGACTGCCTATCTCAAATGCCACTATAAACTGGAATTTATCCTCGCCTCATTAAATAGTGAAATCAATGATACAGACCGACTTGCTATTCTTATAAAGGAGGCAAGAAGACTCGGGATAGAGGTTTTGGCTCCGGACATCAACAAAAGTTTTTACTATTTTACGAAAGAAAATAATGCAATAAGATACGGGCTTGGCGCACTGAAGAATTTGGGAAGACCTTTTGTGGAATCAATTGTGAAAGAAAGGACAAGGGGTGAATTTAAATCCCTGTTTGATTTTCAGATTAGAATGAAGAATCTAAATAAGAAGGGAATAGAGGCGTTGGTCAAATCCGGGGCATTTGCAAAGTTTGAACCAAACATAAAGAAACTTCTTGACCTATTCTTAGGAAAAGAGACTGCGGGAAAACAGGAATCGCTATTTGGAACAAAATCGGAGAGTGATACCAAAGAAGAAAATGAAGAAATTGGTGCACTTGAAAAAATTGCCCTTGAAAAAGAAACCTTTGGATTTTACTTTTCAGGCCATCCCTTAGAAAAGTATCAGGAAGAGATGAATATCTTGGGCGTGACACCAATAAGCCGGACAAAAGAGGTTGAAAACGGAGAGAGCATAGTAATTTGTGGAATTCTTAATTCAAAAAAGGTAAGAAAAGATAAAAATGGCAGGGATTATGCAATCATTACTATTGAAGATTTTGAAGATAAAATAGATGTCTTTGTCTTTGCCGATGTCTATGCCCAGTTCGGTTCATTCTTAAAAAAGGAAACACCAATAATAATTAAGGGCTGGGTCTCTGGAGAAGAGGAAAAGAAGAGTTTTAAGGCGGGCAAAATAATTCCTATTTCAATGGCGCGGAACTATTATAAAAAGATAATAATTTCCTGTTACAGAGAAAAAATAAACGAAATCCACCTGAAATCCCTTTATGAATTGATAGAAAAGAACAAAGGCGAGTGTGAGGTATGGTTTAAAGTGGAAGATGAGAATCAGTCAAGAAAAATTCGTTCCCGTTCAATGAAAGTAAATCCCCAGCCAGAGGTTTTAGAAAAGATGCGCGAAATACTGGGAGGCAATTCATTCAAAATTTTAGGTGGAATATGAAAAGGGGGTAAGATGATATTATTTTTAATCAATCTCTACATAATTGACCAGCCGGACATTAAGGTTTTAGAGCATGGTACATATTCTGTCCAGTTAAGATTTGGGCCCACAGGTGAAATCCTGGGTTTTGGTAATGTTGGTTTATGGAACAGGCTTTGTCTCGGGATGAGTTATGGGGCATCAAATCTAATTGGTGCAGGAAGACCTGGATTTTATAAATATCCGGGTGTTCAGGTAAGATTTCTCCTTTTTGAGACTGAAATTCTTATTCCTAAGGTAATTTTGGGTTTTGACAATCAGGGATACGGAGAATATAGTGATACAAATGATAGATATCATATTATGTCAAAGGGAATTTACTGCCAGTTTGGAGAGGTCTTTGACTATCCCGGGCTTAAAATAATTCCCAGCCTTGGACTTAACTACTCATTTGAACAGAAAGGAAGATTTGATATGTTTGCAGGCATTATCTTTGGAATCGGTTCAACCCATCTCCTCTTTGAATACTCTCCAAACTTTTATGATCCGGAGGACCAGAACAAGGGATATTTAAATTGTGGGATTAGATTTATCTTTTATGAGCAACTATTCTTTGAGTTTGGTCTCCGGGATTTACTGGAGAATAGAGAGGGTGAGCAATTCAACAGGATGATAAAGATTGGTTATGAAGAGAGATTTTAGGTATCAAATTACCGGGAAGAGTTTCAATGTTTCACGTGAAACATAGGAGGTGTGGATGATAAAGGAACTTACCGATATAGACTTTTTTCAAGAAGTTGAGAAATCTTCTTTACCATATCTTGTCTATTTCTGGGCGATATGGTCTCCAGTTTGTATCTCCATTACCCATTATCTTGAGGAAATTGATGAAAAATTTGCTGGAAAGATAAACATTGGAAAGGTTAATGTGGATAACGAAATAAAAACAGCGAACGAATTTGATATACAGAATATTCCTACTATGATATTTTTTATTAATGGTGTGGCTAAAGAACGAATAACCGGTTCAATATCAAAAGAATTTTTACTCAAAAAAGTAAAAAAATATCTTGTCCAAGGTGAGGATAAGGCAAAAAAAGAAGTTTCAAAAAGGAGGAAAGATGAATAAAATAATAAAACCAATTCTTTTATCTCTCTTATTGGTATTCTGCGCAAGGAAGTCTGAGATTTCAAACCTTGACTTTACTCTGAAGTCAATTGATGGAGAAACGGTAAGTCTTTCTGATTTTAAGGGAAAGGTGGTTCTCCTTGACTTCTGGGCGACCTGGTGTCCACCCTGCAGAAGGAGTATTCCCCATCTAATATCGCTTTATGAGAAGTATAAAGACAGGGGAGTGATAATCATTGGAATTAGCAGTGAGGAAGAAGGGACAATCAGGAATTTCAGAGATGAAAATGGAATAACCTATCCACTCCTTTTGGGAACAAGTGAAGTATTCCAAAAATATAAAGTGAGCGCAATTCCCCATACAGTCTTTATTGACAAAAAAGGAAAAGAAAGAAAGACCCAGATTGGTTTCGCTGACGAACTTATTCCAGAGTTTGAGGCATTAATTGAGAAGTTGGTAAATGAATGAGGATAAGAAAGGGGAAAGAAGGGGAAATTATCGTGAAACGGAAATAGAAAAGAGTAAAAAGGCTAAAAAGGGCTAAAGAAGGCTAAAGGGCTAAAAGGCTCAAATGTTCATCTCGCTACTCGCTACTTGCTACTTTCTACTTGCTACTAAAGATAGAGGGGTAAAGAAGGGAATATCGGGGAACGTTTACCGGTAACCATGAGACGAAAGAGATAAAAAGATAATGTGGTTTAGAATTTGTAATTTAGGATGAGGAGGTTATTATGATAAAAATAGTCTGGAATAAAAAGGGACTACAATTTATTGCAATTGATGACCAAAATCACCAGATTATAGTTGATACTGACATTAAAAATGGAGGATTGAATATGGGATTCAAGCCAATGGACCTTTTACTTGTTTCCCTTGCCGGGTGTATGGGAATGGATATCGTTTCCATCCTGCAGAAAAAAGGAGGTAAAATAGATAATTTTGAAATGGAATTGACCGGCGAGAAGGCAAATGAACATCCGAAGAGATATTTGAAGATTGAGTATAGAATTAAATGTGAAGGAGAATATAGAAGAGAAGATTTAGAGCGGGCATTTGAATTATCAAGGGATAAATACTGTTCTGCTCTGGCAACGCTAAAGAATCCCCCTGATTTTGAATTCCATCTTTAAGAAATAATTCCGGTAAGAAATGGAGGGTAAACTTCGGTTTTTCTCCTTTTACAGATGGTGAAAATTTGGTAATTAGACTTAAGTATAATTTGGATTATCCATTTTATTGAATCTTTCTTGATATGTGCTTATTTTTCCTGATATGTCACAGCATTCTCATTGCCTTCCCAGACTGTGACTGATTTTATATTCTTTATTTTCTTTTTCACTTCCTGGAAAATATAGAATGCAATCCATTCAGCAGTTGCATTGTGTTTTTTGAAAAAGAGCAGGGCATTAAGATTTTTATGGTCAAGTTCACCTAAAATCTTATTCAAAACCCTTTTTATCTTGCGAAAATCCATTGCCATACCAAGTTCATCAAGTTTCCCAACCTCAACCTTAACTTCTATTCTGTAGGTATGGCCATGCACACTACCACAATCACCCTTGTAGCCCCTTACCTGATGGGCTGCAGAAAAACTTCCCTGAACTGTTATTTCAAACATAGTGGCTCCTTTTACAAATTAATTATAACAATGATAATGTCATTTCTTTTTTACCCTTGCCATTTTCGCCAGTAAAAAAATCCAGGTCGTCTGAGTATCTATGTTTCAAATAATAACGAGCAAGTGCTGAGCCGCCTGTTAGAAAAAAATATTTATTCAATTTTGGTGCGCCCACGATAATTAATTATTTTTTTTTGCAAGTTGCTCAATATTTCCATACTTATATTCCTCTTTTATGTCAAAATAGTGAAACCAGAAACGTGCGATTCGCCTTGGAATGTTCAGTTCTTTCAGATACTTCTTTATAATCTTAAAATCAATATTTTTTAAATCCTTGGCAGTGCCGTTGGATAGAACGCGTGCCAGATACCATTTAAAAAATTTTCCAGTTTTATACTCTTCTTCTGACCAATCATAATCCCCGATCAGATTCTCGTTTACTGGAATCCCATACAATGTTTTCTTTCTTTTTTTCATATATTTATATTATCATAAATTATTAAAAAATCAAGAGGCAGAGAATTATGTCGCCACCGAAATAAAAATGCAGAAAATCACCGAACAAAAATGGAGAGGTTGTTATGTATTTTTTGTCGGTGATTTTAAGCCCGAGTTCTGCATTTTTTGTCGGTGATTTTTAAGAGAAATTCCAAAATTCCCATAAATTTAGGCACTAGGTTTTTATAGAATCTATTCTTTTTTTCACAGAGATATTTTTAAAACTGATAAATGCTCGTTGGCATTATGAAAACCACGCTCAAATAAGCAATTTCAACACTTCACTAAAATCTAAAACTCTATTGGTTAAAAATCTTTTTCCCTATTGACATTCATCTAAATTTGAATATAAT
>Ga0207433_10003193_pt1 | contig 31933 bp, 20 predicted proteins | sample YelNatPaOPGAMG01_FD_187559 | JGI IMG/M metagenome (GOLD analysis project Ga0207433, IMG submission 187559) | Hot spring thermophilic microbial communities from Obsidian Pool, Yellowstone National Park, USA - OP-RAMG-01 (SPAdes) (version 3) | ecosystem: Environmental > Aquatic > Thermal springs... | reverse complement strand
TGCTCAGCCCGGACAAGTGGATGCAGTGGTACGCCCCGAACGGCGTCATCGACCCGCGCGGCCATACCCTGCACGACTACAACGCCTGGCGCTTCGGCTTTTTCATCGCGCTGGCCGCGCCGGTCACCGGGGCCTGGCTCTACGCCTACCGCCGCTACCTCGCGGCCGGCCGGCAGGCCGATGCCGCGTACCTGCAATGGGTTGGCGCGCTCGCGGGCAAGATGCTGACCATCGGCGGTATCGCCTCCCTGGCGCTCCTGGCCGGCTGGATGGCCACGCTGCCTCCCGTCATCAGCGGCTTTGCCACGTCGCCGGTGGTACTGCTCAGCGTGGCGCTGCTGCTGCTCACCGTGGCCCTGCCCTCGCTGCTCGGGAAACGCACGCTGCAGACCTCGCTGGGGTATGCACCGTTGGCCGCTGGCACGGTGGCGTTGATCGCCGTGGCCACGTTGCGCGAGCTGCTGCGCTGGACCGTACTCAAAGGCGTGCATGGTTACGACGTGTTCACCTACCCCATCCACATGGACTGGTATAGCAACGTGCTGTTCTTCGCCACTTTCGCCCTCATCGGCGGTACCACGCTGGCTTACTTCCTGTCGATCGCCTGGAAGGTCGGGCACACGCCGCAGGGCCAGATCTACACCCCGTCACCGGCGATCGACCGCATCGGTACCGTCTCGCTGTGGCTGATCGGTCTGTGGATCGTGCAGTTTTTCGTCGTCGGTTTCGTCGTCTGGGCACGCTAAGGATTCGTATGCGATTTCGACATCTCACTCTCACCTTGGTCGCGCTGGTGTTCGCCATCGGCCTGCTGGGCGCCAACGCCCCCGTGTTCGCCGCGCCTGCCGCGACGATGCCACCACCCCCGGCTGCGCTGCCGGCCGGCCCCAAGGCGCCGCCCAGCGGTGCGGCCATCGCCCAGACCTGCGCCGGCTGCCACGGCACCGAAGGACGCCTGAAGGCCGCGGCTTTCATGCCCCTGGCCGGCATGCCCAAGGCGCAGCTCGTCCAGGCCATGCGCGACTTCCGCAGCGGCAAGCGCCCGGCCACGCTGATGCGGCATGTGGCCGAAGGCTTCAGCGATGGCGAAATCGACGCCATGGCGGCCTACTTCGCCGCCGTCAAACCCGAATGAGGAGCGCTCCATGACCACACGTCGTCAATTCCTGCTCGCCGGCGCCACATCCCTCGGGCTGGCGGCAACCCCCGCCATCGTCCGCGCCGGCCAGGCGCCAGCCCGCATCGTCATCGTCGGTGGCGGTGTGGGCGGTGCCACCGCCGCCAAGTACCTGAAGATGGCCGATCCCCGGCTGCAGGTCACGGTGATCGAAAAGAATCCCGTCTACATCCGCCCCTACGGTTCGAGCGAAGTGCTCAACCAGCACACCACCATGCAGGCGCTGGAAGTGCGCTACGACACGCTGCGCGACAAGTATGGCGTGACCTTCGTGTTCGACACCGCCAAAAGCCTGGACCCGGTAGCCAAGACCGTCACCACCGCCGGCGGCAAGGTGCTGGGCTACGACAAGCTCATCGTCGCCCCCGGCATCAAACTGCGCTACGACAGCCTGCCCGGCTATAGCGAGCAGCTCGCCGAAACGCAGGTGCCCAGCGCCTGGATTCCCGGCGCGCAGACCGCGCTGCTGGCCAAGCAGTTACAAAGCATGCGCGACGGCGGCGTGTTCGTGCTCGCCGCCCCGCCCAACCCCTACCGCTGCCCGCCCGGCCCCTACGAGCGCGCCGCGCTGATGACCGAATGGTTCAGCCGCCACAACCCGCGCGCCAAAGTCCTCATCGCCGACCCGAAAGACAGCTTCGTCACCGACGAAACCGCCATGCTCGGCTGGAACCGGCTCTACGGCTTTCAGCCGCCGGCCGAATACCGCAGCAAGATCAAGGCCGAGCTGTTGCCACCCGGCAAGCCCTGCGCGCTCGAATGGCTGCAGGCCAAGGCCGGCGGCACGCCGCAGCGCCTGGACGCCAAGACCATGACGCTGCACACCGCAGGCGGCGCGATCAAAGCCGACGTCATCAACATCATCCCGGCGATGGCGGCCGGGCAGATCGCCTTCGACTTCGGCCTGACCAACGACAGCGGCTTCTGCCCGGTGCACCGCAGCACCTTCGAGTCCACGCTGCACAAGGATGTGCATGTGATTGGCGACGCCAGCATCGCCGACGCCATGCCCAAGAGCGGGTTTTCCGCCAACACCCAGGCCAAGTGGGTCGCGCGCGTCATCGCCGACCAGCTCGCCGGGCGAGATTCCGGCACGCCGGTGTGGGAAAACACCTGCTACGCCCTGGCGGGCAAAGACTACGGCCTGTTCGTCGCCGACGTGTTCAGGATCAAGGACGACGGCAAGATCGGCCGCGTCAACAAGGCGCGCTACCTGCCGTTCGACGCCACGCCGGCGCAAATCCGCCTGTCCGCCGTCTATCAGCAAGCCTGGATCCAGGCGTTCACCCAGGACATCTTCGCATGAAGCCAGCCGCCCTTTTTGTCGCCCGCCGCGCGCTCCTCGCTGCGGCCTTGGCCGCCTCCAACGCCGCGCAAGCCAACGAAACCACGCATCCCAAGGCCCAACCCTGGACGCCCGTGACCCTGCAGACCGCGCTCAAGGAACTGCCCAAGGGCAACGCCGCCGCAGGCAAGCAAGTGCACGACGGCATGATGTGCGCCTCTTGCCATGGCGCCGCGGGCAACGCCACCACGATGAACTGGCCCAGTGTCGCCGGCCAGCGCTTCGACTACACCGCCAAAATGCTGCTCGATTACCGCAGCGGACTGCGCGACGAAGATCCACGGGCCCGGCTGATGACCAGCATCGCCCGCATGATGACCCCGCAGCAGATCGCCGACGTCTCTGCCTATTACGCCAGCCTGCCCAAACCGGTGGCGCCACAGGCTCAGGCCGTACTGCCCGCACCGCTGAGCGCCGCCGAACTGCAGCGCGCCGAGCGGCTGGTGCGCAAGGGAGACTCCAGCCGGCTGATCACCGCGTGCGCTTCCTGCCACGGCCTGCACGGCCAAGGCAAAGGCAGCACCCCGGCGATTGCCGGGCAAACGACGGACTATTTTGTCCGCACCATGCGGCTGTACCACAGCGGCGCGCGCCACAACGACGTGTACGCAGGCATGAGCCAGTTCAGCCAGCGCCTGGGTGACGCCGACACTGTGTTGATTGCGCGCTATTACGCCAGCCTGACGACCCCGCCGCGAGTGGCGCAGGCCAACTGATGCAGCCAGCAGGCCGGCGGCTGCAGCGCCTCAGTGTTGCGGCGTGGCCAGTGCGGCGTCACGCGCTTGGGCGATGGCCGCGGCCGTGCGGCGGTACACCTGCGGGTGCGGCTGGCCGATGCGCAGCGCGACGTCGATGGCGCCCTGCGCCGCCTTCCAGTCGCCGGCAGCCAGCAGCGCCTGCGCCAAATTGTTCATCGGGTCGCCGTCTTGCGGGTTCGCCCGGGCCGCTTCGGCAAAATGCACCGCGGCGCGCGCGTAGTCCTTGCGCGCGTAGGCCAAATTGCCCAGACCCATCATGGCTACCCAAGCGCCTGGCCAGCGCTGCAATGCGGCGGTATACGCCGCCTGCGCCGCCTGCGGCGCGACGCCTTCGAGCGCAGCCACGGCCTGCAGATACGCCTGCGCATCGACTTGTGCAGGGAACTGCCCCGGTTGCAGCACGACGAACGCCCACCTGCCGCCCGCCGCCCAAGAGCGGTCGAACTGCCCGATCGACAGTTGCAGATCGCGCGCCGTGCTCGAATGCAGGGTCACGCTGTCCGCCCGCAAGTCGTAGCCGGTGAGCACGGCGTAGTGCCAGTCGCGCGGCCCCAGTCCGGTTTTCTGCAGCACCACGGCAGGATGGCCTGCGGCCACTTGGGCGAACAACACGCCGAGCTGCGGCGGCAGCACCACGGCGATACGCCCGGCACGACGCGTAGCGCCAAGTAAATCGAATTGCAGACTGCCGCCAAGCGCTGGGGTGAACACCTGCGCGGTCAATGCCTGCGGGTCGGTGTCTACCCCGCTGTACTGCAGCACCGACGCCAGCGATGCCGGGCCGCAAAAATGGCCGTCGTCGGGGAAAAACGGCACGCCCGCCACGTACGCGGCATCGGGCAAATGCGCCGGACGCTGCAGCAATTGCCCATGCTGGAATTGCGGCGGCGACGGCACGACCCCCGGCGGCAAGGCAGCGCAGCCACCGAGCAACGCGCTGCACAACACGATCGAACGCCACGCCCGCGGCGCGCGACTCACCGCCATGGCACCACGCTCACAGCGCCAGGACCACCAGAATGGCGACGAGCAAGATGATCACCATTTCCTGAAAGCCGATAGAGCCCGCTGCCGGCAGGCTGTTGATCTTGCCCGCCAATTCCGCCACTTCGGCATTGCTCAGCGCAGCCAGCCGCTGCTGCGTCACCTCCTGGCTCAGCCCCATCTGTTCGAGTTTGGCCCGCACGTCGGCGCGCGCCATGAAGGCGTCGAGCGTCTGCCGGTCTTTGGCCAAGGTCGCCGCATTTCCCGGCGCGGATTGGGTGGTGAGGTCTTGCGTGCCGATCAATTCGGCACGGGCGGCAGGGGCTGCCACGATCAGGCTCGCGCCCATCGCGGCGACGGCAAACTGACGAAAGAAGCGGGAGGCAGACATGGATCGATCCTTTCAAAGATGTGAAATTTTGACGAAAGATCACACGACAAACGGCATTATCATGCGCCGCGAGTGTAACAGCGCATGGCGTCTCTCATCCTCCGGTGGCGATGAGCACGCCGACGACGACGAGAAACGCGGCGAACACCCGCTTGAGTGACGTGCCGGAAATGCGGTGCGCCACCTGGACGCCATACGGCGCCAACGCCATCGAAGCCACCGCCGTGACCGCCGCAGCCGGCAGGTACACATACCCCAGCGCCCCGTTCGGCAGCGGATGAACCGGGGCGTGCACCGACAGCATATAACTGAGCGCGCTCGACACGGCGATCGCCAGCCCGCACACCGTGCTCGTCGCCACGGCCTTGACCGGTTTGACTCCCAGCGCGACGAGCAGCGGCACGGTCATCGACCCGCCGCCGATGCCCACGACCGACGACACCGCGCCGATGCCCACACCGGCTGGCAGCAACCAGGCCGAGCGCGGCACACGGTCTTCGGCCTGCGCCGCGGAGCGGCCCTTGCCTTTGGCCATCTGCACCGCCATGAGTGCACAAAACGCCGCGATCACATAGCGCAAGGTCTGGGCACTGAGCATTTGTGCCACATGCGCGCCGAGAAAGCCGCCGATCACCATGCCAGGGGCCAGCCAGCGCCAGCTCGGCCAGAGCACGCCACCACGCCGAATGTGCGCCGTGGCCGAAGAAACGAAGGTCAGCACGATACTGGCCATCGAGGTGGCGACCGCCACGTGGATGACCTCGTCGGCCGGGATGCCCAGCGCCGGCAGGGCAAAACTCAGCGCAGCGACCAACAACAACCCGCCGCCGATGCCCAGCAGCCCGCCGAGAAACCCGGCAGACGCCCCCGCGAGCAAAAACACGCCAATCGACAACAGCATTGTCCTTCCCCGAGCCTTGCCGGCTCTGCCCCCAACGAAACGGATCTGCTCCGAAGCGTAGCGAATCGCTGCGTTTCGTGCTGCGCGCCCCGACCACAGCGGCCAAAAGCGCACAAAAAGATGGGCACAAAAAAACCCGCAAACCGGAAGTCTGCGGGCTGCGGCGCAAACCGGTCGCTCAGTCTTTGCGCTCGGGGTGAAGCAGGCGCTCCAGGCCGATGAGCTTCATCATGTATTTCTCGTAAATCGGCTCGGAGTTGCCCTTCTTCATCTTGCGGATGAAATATTTTTCAAAGGCAATTTTCGCCAGATGCACCCACTTGCCTTCGCCAAACCAGTTGACGTTGCGCGGCGGGATTTGCGGAATGGCGACGAACGCTGCGCCGGTGTTGCCGAAGTCGGCCAGGCAGATCGCCTGCCAAGTGCCGCTGTGCGTCGGCTGCTTGCCGGCAAGCTCTTCCTCGATGTTGTGCACGATGGCCGTGACCATCGACTCGATCATGTACCCAGTCTTGGGCACACCGCAGGGTACCGGCGTGGGGCCGACGGGCGGAATGGCGATGCATACCCCGGCAGAGTAGATGTTCTTGTACTTCGGGCTGCGCTGGTTTTTATCGACGATGACAAAGCCGCGCGGGTTGCACAATCCCTCCACCGCGGCCACTGCGTCCACCCCCTTGAACGCCGGCAGCATCATCGCATGTTTGAACGGCAGTTCATGCTGTTTGACCAGGTTGCCGTGCATGTCCAGTTCGTCGACGAACATCTTGCCGTCTTCGACCTTGGTCGTCTTCGCATTGGTGATCCAGCGGACGTCATGGTCGCGGAAAGCATGCTCCATGATGCCCTTGGAATCGCCCACCCCGTCCAGCCCGAGGTGACCGATGTACGGCTCGGCGGTCACGAAGGTGATGGGCACTTTGTAGCGCAGTTTTTTCTTGCGCAGCGCGGTGTCGAGCACCATGGTGTATTCGTACGCCGGGCCGAAGCAGCTCGCCCCCGGCATCGCGCCAACGATCACCGGCCCCGGATCGGCCAACAGCTTTTCGTAGTCGGCATAGCACTTTTCGGCGTGGTCGATGGTGCAAATCGACTGGGTATAGCCGCCGTGCGGGCCCGCCCCCGGAACTTCCTCGAAGGCCAGTTTCGGCCCGGTGGTGATCACCAAAAAGTCGTAATTGACTTTCGCGCCGTCTTGCAGCGTCAGGGTATTGCTTTCCGGCTCGATCTTGGTCACCGCCTTCGGAATGAAATCAATGCCCTTGCGCTCCAGGTACGGCTTGATCGAAAAGATCACCTCGTCGCGGCTGCGCCAGCCTACGGCCACCCACGGGTTGGATGGGACGAATTGAAAATAATCCACGGTGTTGATCACCGTGACCTTGTGCGCTTTGCCGAGCGCTTCCCGCAGCTCATAGGCGGCTGGCATGCCACCAATGCCCGCGCCCAACACAACGATGTGTGCCATACCCTGGTCTCCTGATGTGCAAACAATGCCCGAAACGGGTCGGGCGGCCTTTGGATGGCGTCTGCGCCTGGTGTTTCAACCGACGCCATCGCAATCTCCTGCAGCCAGTCACCTCTGTTCTTCCCCGGCCGCCGCCCAAGGGGCTGGCGGCATCGGCACCTGCTGCAGACGCGGATTCAAGCATATCTACACCGCCCCATGTTTCCCGCGGTTTCCTGACAGACGCCAAAAAATGGCTTGATGAAACGCAAAATTACCCCGGCTGCATCAGTGTTAGTCCTAGTCTGGAAAAACCCTAATACTCCCGGAAGCATGGAGAAATCTTTTCTATACTTGATTTCAGACAAGTTGATCAGTTGATCAACCAGCGGTCGCACTCGTTGTTGCCGCACCACCCTGGAGGAAGACTACACATGAGCAACACCCCTCGTCCACTGTGGAACCCCTATGTTGCCGGGGTTCTGCTGGGTTTAGGACTGCTGGCAACTTTTTTGGTCACCGGCAACGGTTACGGCGTGACCGGCGCCACGACCCTGGCCACGGCAGCGGTGGCCGGCAAGATCGACCCGAACACCGTTGCGCCGCATACGTATTTGCACAGTCTCTATGAGGCCGGACTGGACCGTTGGATCGTCTGGGAAGTGGTCGGCTTGGCCATCGGCGGTCTGATCGGCAGCGTGTTGGCCGGGCGGTTCAAATTCCAGATCGACGGCCCGACGCAGGCCGGCCGCACCCTGCGGCTGATTCTGGCGGTCATCGGCGGCATCGCAGCCGGTTTCGGCGCGCGCTTTGCCCTGGGCTGCACCAGCGGCATGGGCCTGTCGGGTTCGGCGACGTTTGCCGCAGCCGGGTTTTTGTTTCTCATCGGCTTTTTCATTGCCGGCGCCGTGTTCGGCCAACTCATGAAAGGACTCTGGAAATGAGCTTCCCACTCGGATACACCGGTCCGGTATCGGGCGTCATTCTCGGGCTGATTTTCGGCTACGTCCTGGAAAATGCCGGCTTCGGCAGCAGCTGCAAATTGACCGCGCAATTGCGTTTTCGTGATTGGGCGGTGTTCAAGGTCATGTTCACTGCCATTTTGGTGGCCGCAGGCGGGCTGTACCTCCTGCAGGGCCTGGGCATCCTCCAAGTCAGCGATATGTTCGTCCCCTCGGTGATGATCTGGGGCAGTTCGCTGGGCGGCGTGCTCATCGGCGTGGGCATGGCCGTCGGTGGCTACTGCCCGGGTACGTCGATCGTTGCGATGTTCTCTGGCAAACTCGACGGCCTGCTCTTCCTGCTGGGCATCGGCTTGGGGACGCTGGGATTCAACTCGGTATTCCACTCGATCGAAGGCTGGGTGTGGGCACAAGTCGGCCCCGACGGACTGACCCTGCCTCAGCTGCTGCACCTGCCGGTGTGGGCGGTCTGGCTGCTGCTGTTTGCCGTGCTCGTGATCGTCGGCTACCTCACCCGCGCAAATCAAAGCGCGTCCCGCAAATCCAGCCCGAAAGCCAGCGGCGCCGGCTTGGCCACGCAAAATAGTTGAACGCATACCGTTTATGCTGTCAGCGCGGCCTGCGGGTCGCGCGTTAAACCAGCGGTAGGTTTTTTCGCCTCCAATTCTCAATCCCACATCAGGAGTTCATATGGCTAAAGCCCGTATCAAACTGTCGCAAGCTCTGCCCGCGCTGGCCCTGGCCGCTGCAGTCGTTGCCCCGATGCCGCAGGCGCTGTCCGCCCTGTCGGCCAGCAGCGTCGCCCAAGCCGCCGGCAACCCCTGCGCACCGAGCAATCCCTGCGCACCGGCGAAAAAGTCCGAGAAAAAAATGGACAAGAAAATGGAGAAAAAAGGTTCCAATCCTTGCGCTCCGTCCAAAGGCAGCAACCCCTGCGCTCCGTCCAAGTAAGCTGATCTGAACACATGACGCGGTCGTCGTATCGCGTCATGTTTTTCTATGTTCCAGTCCTCTTCCCTGTTGTCTGGTCACGCCCCGAGCGGACGGCGTCACACCGTCGAGCTGCTGCGGCAATTGACCCCGCAAGAGCGAAGCGAACTCTATGCCCACGGCCAGCAGGCCGTCGCCGCGACGCAGGCCATGCTGCAACGCGGCAAAACGGTCATTGCCGAACTCATCGGCCCTGCCGACTTCATCGAGTGGGAGCACTACCCGAGGCGCGACGCCAAAACGCGCTCCGGCGCCTTGTTCTACTACCACGCGCACGCCGCACGGCAGCGCATGCCGGCAGAGCACGGCCATTTCCACGTTTTTGCCCCCAATCCGCGTGGCGATTGCGCGCCGGATCGGCGCTATACCCACCTCATCGGCCTGTCGGTCGATCAACACGGCATGCCGTTGCGCGTATTCACCACCAATCTGTGGGTCACTGCCGAATGCTGGGAAGACGCCGAGCATGTCTGCACCTTGGCGCGGCAGACCACACTCAAAGATGCCAAGCCGCACAAAGTCGGCCAGTGGCTCGATGCCGTGCTGGGTTTTTTTCGCCCGCAGATCGAACTCGTCACCCACTTGCGCGACGCGCGTATCAAAGCGCTGCAGGATCGGGGAAGGAACCGCTTGTTCGAAGACCGGCGCACGCATATCCTGAGCCAATGCAGAATCGATTTTTCAACGCAAGTCCTTGCGTTGGAGGAGTTGGGCGCGTGAGCGCCCGTCATCCCGCCGGGCGCGCAAGCGTCCGTCGTCCAGCCGGGCGGGTACACGCCCTGAAATCGCAGTGCAACCTGCAGTTCCACCATTTTGTACGAGGAGCCAACATGAAGCTGAAACATCTCATCGGCATGAGCATCATCGCCCTTGCCGCATCGCAAGCCGCAGGCGCCGCCACCCTGCCCGGCCCGCTGGTCACCCCGCAGTGGCTCAACGAGCACAAGAACGACGTCGTGCTCGTCGACATCCGCGACGATCTCAAAACTTTGACCGAAGAACCGAAGTTCGAAGTCGATAAAAAAACCAACAAAAAAGACTTGGTCAAGGTCGGCGGTTACATCCCCGGAACCACTGTGTTCGTCGATTTCGGCAAAATCCGTGAAGACCGCACGATCAATGGGGTGAAAATCAAGGCGCAACTGCCCACTGCCGACTTTTTCACCAAGGCGATGGACGCCGCTGGTTTGAACAAGACCGACAAACCCCTGGTCATCGTGCCCGAAGGCAACAGTGTCGACTCGATGGACATGGCGACCCGGCTGTATTTCCAGTTGCGCTATTTCGGTGAACCGCGTGACAAGCTGGCCATCCTCAACGGCGGCGTTGCCGCCTGGCTGCAAGCCGGTTATCCGACCACGAGCGACAAACCCGCTCCGGCCAAAGGCGATTGGGTTGCCGGCGCCGAAGACAAGGAAATCCTCGCCAGCATGGAGCAGGTCAAGGCCGGGCTGCAAGGTGGCAAGGATCAGTTCATCGATGCCCGGCCAACTGCGCAATTCCTGGGCATTGTGAAAAAACCGGTCAACAAGACCGCTGGTCACCTGCCTGGTGCGCGCTCGTTCCCGACCGATGCCATCGTCAAGCCGGTGGGCATGGCGCATGAATTCATGAGCGCCGACGACTACAAGAAGATTTACGCCGAGTTCAACATCCAACCCGATGCCCCGACCATCACCTACTGCAACACCGGCCACTTGGCTTCTGGCGCCTGGTTCGTCACCCACGAAATCCTGGGCAACAAGGATTCCAAGCTGTACGCTGGTTCGATGATCGAGTGGACCAACCTGGGTAACCCGACTGTCGGTTTGCCGCAGTAAGCGCTTTTCCAACCGTTCGATCGGCGCGCCCCTATTCGGGCGCCCATCGACAACACGCCCGGCACCTGCCGGGCGTTTTTGTTTTTTCACCCCCGCATTTCGGTGGGAACGGAGGACGGGTCGCGGCCATTTGCGATTTGCTCCGCGCAATTTGTACGGAGATGTGAGAAATTTCACAGCTACCGGGGAAGGAAAACCAATCAAATGAGGGCTTGTGCCATCCACTGGCGCCTTCCACAATTGGGCTGTCGTCTTTCCTTCCTTCCAGACAGAGGTCGAGCATGTCGAACCGCAATTTCCAACCCCGTGTGTCGCGTCTGGTTCTCGTGGCAGCGGCGGCGCTGTCGCTCGGCGCCTGCGCCGCCAACAATTACCCACCGGCACCAGACAAGATCAGCCTGCAAACCTACCACTACAAAGTCGGCGCCGGAGATACGCTCAACGTCAGCGTCTGGCACAACCCCGACCTGTCGATGACCATCCAGGTGCGGCCCGATGGCAAGATCTCCACGCCGCTGGCACCGGACGTGCAAGCCGCGGGCAAGACGCCGGGTGAAATTGCCAAGGAAATCGAAACTCGGTTGTCCAAATACGTGCGCGATCCGGTGGTATCTGTGGTCGTCACCGGGTTTCAAGGGCCGTATAGTCAGCAGATCCGCATCGTCGGCCAGGCGGTGCGGCCCTCGGCGATTCCTTACCGAGAAAACATGACCCTGCTGGACGTGATGATCGCCGCCGGCGGGCTGACCGAATTTGCCGACGGCAACGCGGCCGTGCTCGAACGTCACGGCAAAACGTACAGCATCCGGCTGGGCGATCTGCTCAAACGTGGGCAGATGTCGGCCAATGTGCCGGTCGAGCCGGGCGACGTCATCATCATCCCACAGAGCATGTTCTGACGCCGCTCACTTCCCTTGCCGAGACCCGCCATGCAGATCCATCGCCGTCGCGCAGTTTTTGCCCTGTCCCCATTGGCTTTGTGCCTGCTACTGGCGAACGCGGCGTCCGGGCAAACCGTTCCCGGTCTGAACAACGCGCTGCCAGGCGGGGTCGGGCTGCCCGCTTTGCCTGGCGGCGAACTCGCGCCGGTTGCGCCGCCCGAACCTGCGGTGGCCGCCAGCGCTGCAGCCCCTACGCGCGGAAATTTCGTCCAGCCGTCGCTGGGGCTGTCGGTGCTGCAAACCAGCAATGTGTATTTCGGCACGTCGACCCCGGCACGCGGCGATACGGTGTTGAACATCACCCCCGGAATCGCCTTCCAGACCGAGGGGCCCAATTTGCGCACCTACGGCAACTTTGCGCTGACCGGGCAGTATTACGCCCGTGGCTCGTACAGCAACACCGTTCTGCCGTCGGGCACGCTGGGCTTGAGTGCGCGGCTGGTCGATCAGTGGCTCTACCTCGATTCGAGTATCACTTCACAGCAAAACGCTCTGCTGACCATCCCGACGCAGGGCATCAGCACGGCCACCTACACCACGACGCAGTACCGCATCAGCCCGTATATCGACCATCGGTTCAACGACGATTTGCGCCTGCGCGCGCGTAGCGACAACACCTGGACGCACATCAGCGGCAACCAGACCGGTGTGGGCCTGAGCAACGGACGGTACGGACTGCAAACCATCCGCCTGGATCGGCGACCCACACCGTTCGGCTGGGAACTCGACGGCCGGCAGGAACAAACCGTATACACCGAAGGCCCGGCGCTGTCAGTCCGCGATGAAATCGTTCGCGCCCGCGGGCTGTACGCCTTCACCCCGCACGTCGAAGCCGGGATCATCGGCGGTTACGAACACTACGCCACCTCGTTCACCAGCCTCAGCCACAGCATCTACGGCGTACAAGCGAAGTGGCGCCCCAACCCGTTCACCCGTTTCGACGGCGTGGTCGAGCGGCGGTTTTTCGGCACCGGCTGGGACATCAGCGCATCGCAGCAAATCCAGCGCCTGAGCCTGCGTGCCAATTGGACTCGCGCGCCGTCGTCTTACCTCGCCACATTGCAAACCCTGCCCGCCGGGGTGAGCGTGTCGAGCCTGCTCGACGGCATGCTCGCCGCGCAATACCCCGATCCAACCGCGCGCGCGCGCGCCATTCAGAACATCCTCGCCGTCACCGGGCTGCCCTCGACGCTGCCCAACGCCATCAATTTCTACACCCAGTCGGCCACGCTGCAAAACGCGCTGACGTTCACCGCCGTGCTGCTGGCCGAACGCAACAGCTACACCGCCAGCGTGTTCCACATCAAGACGCAAGACCTGATCCTGCCGGGAACGCCGACGCTGAACAATCTGTTGCTCGCCTCCGCCGACTATGTGCAAAACGGCATCGGCCTGGGGTATTCAAGGCGGCTGACGCCGGTGATGAACCTCAACGTCGGCGTGCTGCGCGCGCTGAGCACCGGTTTTGGCATCAACACCGGAGTGAGTTCGCGGCAAACGACGTTCATCGTGCAAATCAACCGCCGATTGGCGCCGCACACCATCTTGATCGTCGGCGCCCGCCGCCAACTGCTCGACACGGCCAATACCGGCATTCTCAGCGCCACCGAGTCGGCGATCTACGCCGGGTTGACCCACCAATTCTGACCTCCAGGCCATGTACGCTGCGCATTTTGGTCTGAGCGCGCCACCGTTCCAGCTCAATCCCGACCCGAGCTTTCTGTACGAAAGCAAAGGGCACAACTATGCACACCAATACCTGCGTTTCGGCGCGATGCAGGGTGAGGGGTTCATCATCGTCACCGGAGACATCGGTGCGGGCAAAACCACCCTGGTGCGCGCGCTGCTGGCCGAGCTCGACCCGGCCAAAGTCGCCGCGGCGCAGATCGTCAGCACCCAACTCGAAGCCGACGACCTGCTGCGCGCCGTGGCCAGCGCCTTTGGCATTCCGGCCAAAACCGCGTCCAAGGCCGAACTGCTCGCCACCCTCGAAGCGCATTTCACCACGCTGATGTTGCAAAACCGGCGGGCGCTGCTGGTGATCGACGAGGCGCAAAACCTCAACCCCGCAGCGATCGAGGAGCTGCGCATGCTGTCGAACTTCCAATACGGCAACCGCGCCCTGCTGCAGAGCTATCTGGTCGGTCAGCCCGAGCTGCGCGACGTGTTGCGCGCGCCCAATCTGGAGCAGTTACGCCAGCGCATCATCGCCAGTTGCCACATCGGCCCGATGGACGCCGATGAAACCCGCGCTTACATCATTCACCGTCTCAAGCGCGTCGGCTGGAGCGGACGGCCGCAGTTCGACGACGCTGCTTTCGCTGCCGTGCACAGTTGGACCGGTGGTGTGCCGCGGCGCATCAATCTGTTGTGCAACCGTTTGATGCTGTCGGCCTTTCTCGACGACACCGACCAGATCGATGCTGGCCGGGTCGAGACCGTGGCGCGCGAAATCCGCGAGGAAATCGGCGGTCTGCTGCAGCCGCCGCCCGCCGACTCCGCCGCGCCGACCATCACCGCCCCGGTTCGCCGCGCCACTGCAGCGCCACACCCCGTGGATGCCGTGCCACCGGCGCAAACCGCGGTGCAAAGCAGCGATGCCGATGAGGCCATCGTCCGCGCCCCGGCGCCGCCCAAGCCGGGGGAACCGGGGCCACTGTTGTGCATCGCGCAAAGCGCGCAGGACCGCATCGCCTTGCAACCGCTGATGCTGACCATGAAGGCGCACGCCGGTTTGCCGCAACCCGTGCTGCTCGGCCTGGAGCGCCTGGCCAGCACCACGGCAAACGCCGACGCCGCGCTGGCGGCCATCGACCTTGCGCTGCTGCCCGATGCGCGGCAAACCCAGCCGAGCCTGGCGCAGTGGATGCGCTGGCTGGAGCAGATTTTCGCCACCTACCGGCCCGCAGCGGTCGTCACCATCGGGCAGAGCGACGCTGCGCTGGCGGCAACGCTCACGGCCAAGCGCCAGGGCTGCTCGCTGGCGCACATCGAATCCGGTCTGCGCCACGGCAACCGCGCCGACCGCCGCGAAATCGACCGCATCGTCATCGACCAGTTCGCCGACCTGCACCTGGCGATCGACGCCGGCAGTGCCGAGCCGCTCACCCGTGAAGGTATTGCCGCCGAATCGATCCGCGTGGTCGGCAGTCTGCGCACCGACGCCGTCATCCGCCTACTGCCCACTCTGCCCGCCACGCTGGACTTCGCCGCCGACGCCGGTGTGCCCAAGAGCTACCTCCACAACCCCCAGGGTTACGCCCTGCTCTGCCTGGAACAAAGGGGCTGGGTCGACTCGCCCGCCGCGCTGGTCGAACTGCTGGCCAACGCCAAGCGTCTGAGCCGCATCTTGCCGGTCGTCTGGCCGATGCCCACGGCCACGCACCGCCGCATTCTGGACTATGGCCTGAACACCGCGTTGCGCGGCGCGCGGGTGGCGTGCGTGCCCGAGTTCGACTTTGCTCACACCCTGGCGCTGCTGCAGCGGGCTGCCTGCGTGCTCACCGACCAGGCCGATGTGCAGGACGCCAGCAGCTATCTCGGCGTGCCCTGCCTGACGCTGGACGACGACTGCCCGCGGCAGCACACGCTGCGGAGCGGCGGCAACCGCGTGGTCGGCCGCGATTTCCGCCGCATGTTCCAGGCGCTGGGCGACATTCTCGAAGGCGACAAACCGTTGCATCCAAACCCGCTGGGCTGCGACGGCCACGCCGCCACGCGCATCGCCCAGGCGTTGGAAACCTGGCTGCTGACCCAGTGGGAAAACCATGTGCTCGAAACCCTGGAGATCCAGGCATGATGCGAGCACACCCGCGCCGCGCGCCGTCCTCGGTACCCGCTACCGGCTTTTGAAACACCGCCATGAACGACTTGCTCCGCCCCTTGTTCAACCTCCTGCCCGGCATGTGGGACCGACGCTGGATCGGCCTGATCACCGCCTGGGTCGTGCTGCTGCTCGGCGGCATCGGCGTCGCCCTGTACCACGAGCGTTACATGGCCTCGGCGCGGGTTTACGTCGACACCCAAACCCTGCTCAAACCGCTGATGCAGGGGTTGACGGTGCAGCCGAACATCGACGACCAAGTGGCCATGGTGGCTCGCACCCTGCTGTCGCGCCCCAACCTCCAACGGCTGGTACGCGAAAACCATCTGGTGGTCGACGACGGCCAGCCCGAGGCCACCAACCGCGCGATCGATCAACTGTTCAAAAACATCAAACTCAACATCAACGCGCGCGAAAACCTCTACAGCGTCAGCTACGTCAACCCCAACCCGCAAGTCGCGCTGCACGTGGTCCAGGACCTGGTCAATATGTTCCTCACCTCGGGAATCGGCGGCAAACAGCAAGACACGCAGCAGGCGCTGAACTTCCTCGACGCGCAAATCGCCGACTACGGCCGCCAGCTCAGCAGCGCGGAACAAAAGCTCAAGGATTTCAAAACCGCGCACCCCGGTTACTCGGGGCAGGCGAATATCGATTACTACACCCGCGTCAACCAAGCCTCGGATCAGCTCTCGCAGATGCAGGGTCAGCTCAGCGCAGCGATCGCCGCGCGCAACGCCATTGCCGCGCAAATGCGCGGCGAGTCACCCACCATCACCGTCACCTCGCCCTACGTCGCCGCGCCCGTCGCCGGAGGTGGCCACGCAGCTGCCGTTCCGCCCGACGTGCTGGACATCGAACAGCGCATCCAGACGCAGCGCAACCGTCTGGACGATCTGCTGCAGCGTTACACCAACGATTACCCGGACGTCATCACTGCGCGCCAAACTCTGGCGCGTCTGGAGGCGGAGAAAAAAGCCCGGCTGAAAGCCGCTGCCGAGCAGCCGGCGCAAGCGGCGGTTTCATCGACGGCACCGTCGCCCGCTACGGCGATGCTCAGTGCGGCCAACCCCGCGTACCAGCAATTGCGCGTGCAGCTGGCGCAGGCCGACGCCAACGTCGCCTCGCTGCAGGCCCAAGTGGCGCAAGCGCAATCGCGGCTGGATCAGCTGCGTAGTCAGGCCGGGCAGATGCCCGAGCTCGATCAGCAATACGCCAGCCTGATGCGCGGTTACGACGTCATCCGCAAAAGCTACGACGACCTCGTCGCCCGGCGCCAATCTGCCGGGCTGACGCAAAGCGTGGACGCCTCCTCGCAACTGGCCGTGTTTCGCATCGTCGATCCGCCGCGAGTCGAACAACACCCGCTGTTTCCGAGCAAACCCATGCTCATCGCGCTGCTGGTGTTGTTCGCGCTGGCCTGCGGGGTCGTCGCCAGTTTCGTCGTCTCGCAACTCATGCCCACCTACCACAGCCCGCGGCAACTGCGCGAAGCCATCGACCGCCCGGTGCTGGGCAGCATTTCCCTGCTGCACTCGGCTGAAATCGTCGGGCGCGAGCGGCGCAGCAATTTGAATTTGGCGTTCAGCGTGGCCGCGCTGGTGTTGATCGGCGTCGTCTGGGCCATCTGGGCGCATATGCAGCGCGCCGTCGGCGCTTGAAGGACGAGCCACCATGAGTACCATCGAACAAGCCGTCAAACGCCTGGAAGAACTCCGTGCCGCCGGGGTCGACGTCCCCTGGGCTGCCGCACCCAAAGTCGACGACACGCCGACTGCTGCCGCGCCGGCCGCGCCGCAGCCTTCGAGCGTGCGGCCGTTACCTACCGCGGTCAAAGCGCACGACACCGCGCAGGACGCCAAACCACAGGACATGGGCGCACGCTCGCGGCAGGTGCACATCGACCTCGACCGCCTGGCGGCGCAAGGCTATATCGTGCCGCACGCCACGCGCTCGCTGCTGGTCGATGAATTCCGCGTCATCAAGCGCCCGCTGCTGGGCAATATCGCCGCAGTGGCCGCGAACAAGCTCGACCGCCCCAACCTCATCATGGTGACCAGCTCGCTTCCCGGCGAGGGCAAGACCTTCGTCGCCCTCAATCTGGCGATGAGCATCGCCGCCGAACTCAACCACACCGTGCTGCTGGTCGATGCCGATCCGTCGCGCAGCTCGCTGCTCACCCGCATGGGGCTGCCCGCCGGGCAGGGATTGATCGACAAACTGCTCCACCCCGAAATCGACCTGTCCGACCTCATCCTCGCCACCAACGTGGCCAAGCTCGCGCTGCTGCCCGTGGGCACACCCAGCGCGCAAGCCACCGAGCTGTTCGCCAGCGCGTCGATGGACTTGCTGCTCGAAGAAATGGCGCACCGCTACCGCGACCGCGTCATCCTCCTCGACGCCCCGCCGCTGCTGCCGTCGGCCGAGGCCCGCGCGCTGTCGCTGCACGCCGGGCAGATCCTGTTCGTCGTCCAGGCCGGGCGCACGCACCAGGGGACGGTGCAGCAATCGCTCGCCATGCTGCAGGACCACCCGATGGTCTTCACCCTGCTCAACCAGAGCCGCGGGCCCAAAGCCGGCTCGCCCTACGGCTACTACGCCTATTAGCGCTTCCGATGAACGCAGGCTGGCGCCGCGGCACCGACTGCGGCGCCGTGGCCGCTGCGACGATGCGTTGAAAATTTCACAAAAACGGCCTAGACACGGCCGTCCTCCCCGAGTTGGGGACTAGGCAGCGGCTGGCGGCAAGACTGCAATGGGTGCGAGCACCGCGCGGCGACCCGCTGCGGCGCACTTGGGTTCCCTTCAGGCCGCCACCATGCAATCCTTGCACCACCCGGCAACGCCGCCTCAACCGCGTTTACGCGATCTGGCTCCTCGCGCCGGTGCCGCTTTGCCGCCGCAAGCAGTCGTCTCCTGCGCCGCAGCCGACCTGCCCGCAGCGGTGTGGATGGCCGCCGCGGCGATCGTGCTGCAGCGGCTGTGCGGTGACGCCGCAGCGATGGCGGTGTGGCGCACGGCTGCAGCACCGGCACGGCTGCACTGCTGCCTGGCCGAGACTGCGGGGGCCATCGTCGAGCGCGCGCGCAGCCTGCCGCAGCACGGCGCAGAGCCGCTGGATGCCGCCACGGTCGATCTGCTGTGGCTGGACGACGCTGCACAGATCGCTGCGGCACGTGCGCATTTCCCCGCAGTACCGTGTCTGGCAGCCGACACAGCGCACGGCGCCGTGGTATGGGTGCAATCTGCCGGATACGGCGCAGAGTTTTTACACGCACTGCTGCGCAGCATCGAGCAGGTCGCGCACGCCCTGCACCGCGACCCGCGGCAAAGCGTGTATGAGATCGACCTGCTGGGCAGCGAGGAGCGCGCCGCGCTGGCCGCGCTCAACCCGCCGCCGCGTCCGGCGCCGGATGCGCCGACCGTCGCGGCGCGCTTTGCGCAGGTTTGCGCGCGCCGGCCCGACACCACGGCAGTGCGCTTGGCTGGCAGCACATGGAGCTATGCGCAGCTCGACACCCTGGCACGTCGCGCCGCCGCCGGCTTGCGCGCGCGAGGCGTCGGGCACGGGGACGTCGTCGCCGTGGCGCTGGACCGCAGCGCGCAGGCCATCGCCTGCATCCTGGGCATCGTGATGGCCGGCGCGGCGTATTGCCCGATCGACCCGGCCTCCCCTGCCGAACGTGTCGCCTTCATGCTGCACGACGCCGGAGTGCGGCTGGCGCTGACCCAGCCGTCCACCGTCGCGTCGCTCGCCGCGGCGCTACACACCTGCGACGCGCAAACGCTACTCGACGCCGCCGGCACCAGCCCGTCCGCGCCCGAGAGCGCCGACGGCGCCACCGCCGAATCTATCGCCTATGTGATGTACACCTCCGGCTCGACCGGCAGGCCCAAAGGCATCGCCATCCCCCACCGCGCGGTGCTGCGCCTGGTGCACGAACCCCGTTTCATGCCGCTGGACGCACGCACTGTCATGCTGCACGCCGCGCCGCTGGGCTTTGACGCTTCGACTCTCGAACTCTGGGGGCCGTTGCTCAACGGCGGCTGCGTCGTGATTCACGACGAACGCATCCCCACCGGCCCGGGCATCGCCCGCAGCATCGCCGCACATGGCGTCAACAGCGCCTGGCTGACTGCCGCGCTGTTCAACGCCATCGTCGATGACGATCCACGCTGGTTTGCCGGGCTGCAGTATTTACTCACTGGGGGCGAAGCGCTGTCGGTCGCGCACGTGCGCCGCGCGCTGGCGGCGCTGCCCGACACCACGCTGATCAACGGCTACGGCCCGACCGAATGCACCACCTTCACCGCGACCTATGCCATCGCGCACACCCTGCCGGCGGACACGCTGTCGATCCCCATCGGCCAGCCCATCCAGGACACGCATGTGCTGATCTGCGGTGCCAGCGGCGAGCTGCTACCCCGCGGCATGGTGGGTGAGTTGTGTGTGGGCGGGCGCGGCGTAGCCGACGGCTATCTGCACCAACCTGAACTCAGCGCGCAGCGTTTCGTCGCCGATCCGCTCGACGCTGCGGGCAAGATGTACCGCACCGGCGATCTGGTGTGCTGGCGCGCCGACGGCGTGCTCGACTTCATCGGCCGCGCCGACGGGCAGATCAAGATCCGCGGCTACCGCATCGAACTCGGCGAAATCGAGGCGGCGCTGGCCGCGCAGCCCGGCGTGCTGGCGTGCGCTGTGGCCGTGCACCAACACGGCGCACTCGGCCCGCAGCTCGTCGGCTATGTCGTCCCCCAGGCGGGTACGAACCTCGACCCGGACGCGTTGCGCCCGGCGCTTGCCGCGCGTCTGCCCGACTACATGGTGCCGGCGCACTTCATGGTGCTGGAGCGTCTTCCCGTCACCCTCAACGGCAAGCTCGACCGCAGGGCGCTGCCCGCGCCCACACGCGCAGCGCAGCCCGACCCCACCGCCCCGGCCCGAGCCACCGGGCATGCGCAAGAGGTCGCCGCCGTTTTCGCCGAAGTGCTGGGACTGGATCACGTTGGCCTGGCGGACAATTTTTTCACCCTCGGCGGCAACTCGCTGCTGGTGCTGCGCGCGCTGGCTCTGCTGCGCCAGCGCGGACAAGGCGAATTGAGCGTCGCCGCCTTTTTCGGCGACCCGACACCGCGCGGCATCGCCGCGCAGATGGACGGTCAGCTTGGCATCGCCGCCAACCGCCTGACCGCGTCGCGCCGCGGCGAGGCGCCCGGCGGCACGCTGCGCGACCAGCCCATCGCCATCATCGGCATGGCTGGGCGCTTTCCCGGCGCGCCCACGGTGGAGGCGTTCTGGAATCTGCTGGAACAAGGGCAGGAGGGCATCCGCTTTTTCCGCGCCGACGAACTCGATCCCAGCATCCCCGCCAGCCTGCGCTCCGACCCGGCGTATGTCGCCGCGCGCGGCGTGCTCGACGACGTGGCCGGGTTCGACGCCGCCTTTTTCGGCATCACCCCGCTCGAAGCCGAGCTGATGGACCCGCAGCAGCGCGTGTTCCTCGAACTGTGCTGGGAATGCATGGAGCGCGCCGGCCATGTGCCGGGGCAGACCGCCACCCCGGTGGGCGTGTTCGCCGGCATGTACAACGCCACGTATTTTCAGCGCCATGTCAGCGCGCATCCGGACAAAGTGCAGCGCCTGGGCGAGTTCCAGGTCATGCTGGCCAATGAAAAAGACTACATCGCCACCCGCACCGCCAACCGCCTGGACCTCACCGGCCCGGCGGTGAGTGTGCACACCGGCTGCTCCACGTCGCTGGTGGCCATCGCTCAGGCGGTGGACAGCCTGCGCAGCGGGCAGTGCGGCATGGCGCTGGCCGGTGGCAGCTCGATCACCTGCCCACCCAACAGCGGCTACATCTACCAGGAAGGGGCGATGCTCTCGCCCGACGGCCACACCCGCACCTTCGACGTCAATGCGCAAGGCACGGTGTTTTCCGACGGTGCCGCGGTCGTGCTGCTCAAGCCGCTGGCCGATGCGCTGGCCGACGGCGACACCATCCACGCGCTCATCCGCAGCGTGGCGATCAACAACGACGGCGGCGGCAAGGCCAGTTTCACCGCCCCCAGCGTGGACGGCCAGGCCGCTGCCGCGGCGGCGGCGCACGCCGCTGCCGGCGTGCACCCCGCAGACATCAGCTACGTCGAGGCCCACGGCACGGCCACCCCGCTGGGCGACCCGGTGGAAGTCGAAGCGCTCACCCGCGCCTTCCGCCTGGGCACGGCGCAAACGCACTTCTGCCGCATCGGCTCGGCCAAGAGCAATGTGGGCCATACCGTCATCGCCGCGGGCGCCACCGGAGTGATCAAAACCGCGCTGGCGCTGCGGCACGAGCGCATCCCGGCCACACTGCACTACACAGCGCCCAACCCCAAGCTGGCGCTGCAGGGTTCTCCCTTCACCGTCAACGACCGCCTCACCGCGTGGCCGCGCAGCGCGAAGCCGCGGCTGGCCGGGGTCAACGCCTCCGGCGTGGGCGGCACCAACGCGCACGCCATTCTGGAGGAAGCACCGCTGCGCGCGGCCAGCAGCCCCGCGCAGGGGCCGTTCATCCTGCGGCTGTCCGCGCGCAGCGCGAGCGCGCTGGCAGCCGCCGCAGAGCAGCTCGCCGCGCACCTCGACGCCCATCCCGACACGCCGATGGGCGATTGCGCCTACACCCTGCGCGTGGGCCGCAAGACCTTTGCCCACCGCCTGACCGTGGTGGCCGACGACGCCGCCGACGCCAAGCGCGCGCTGCGCGACGCGCAAGCCAATTGGCGGACGCAGCGCCAAGCGCCTGCCGCGCCGCCGCCCATCGCCCTGCTGTTTCCGGGCCAGAGCGCGCAGTATGCGGGCATGGGCAGCGGCCTGTATGCTGCGCTGCCCGAGTTCCGCCAAGCCCTCGACGCCGCGCTCGCCGCCTTCGCGCCGCATACCGACTTCGACCTCAAAGCCCTGCTGTTCGGCAACGACGCCAGCGCGCTGCAAGCCACCGCCGTCACCCAGCCCGCCCTGTTCTGCACCGAGTACGCGCTGGCGCAATGGTGGCTGCAGCGCGGGCTGCAACCCAGCGTGCTCATCGGCCACTCGGTCGGGGAATTCGTCGCCGCCGTGCTCGCCGGGGTGTTCAGCCTGAACGACGCCGCCGCGCTGGTGGCGCTGCGCGGCCGACTGATGCAGGCGCAGCCCGCCGGGGCCATGCTGTCGGTGCGGCTGCCGGCCAGCACGCTGTCGTCCTATCTTGCGCCGGACCTCGACCTCGCCGGAGAAAACGGCCCGCAGGCCAGCGTGGTGGCGGGTGCGTTCGCCGCCATCGCCCGGCTGCAGGCCAAGCTCGACGCCGACGGCGTCGTCAGCCGCCCGCTGCACACCTCGCACGCCTTCCATTCCGCCATGATGGACCCCGCCGTCACGCCCTTCGAGGCGGCGGTGCGGCAAGTGGCGCGTCACGCCCCGCAGCGCACCATCGTCTCCACCCGTACCGGCCAAGTGCTCAGCGCCGAACAAGCCACCGACCCCGCCTACTGGGCGCGTCATTTGCGCGACACCGTGCGTTTTTCCAGCGCGGTGCAGACGGCGTTGGGCGCGCAGCCCGATCTGGTCGGCATCGAATGCGGGCCGCGTGCCGCGCTCAGCACGCTGATGCGCCAACACGTCACAGCCGGACGGCATGCGCCCATCGCCCTGCCCAGCCTGCAAGACAGCGCAGACCGCGAGCTACACCAGCTCGCCAGCGCCGTGGGCCAGCTCTGGACGCTGGGGCACGACATTGCCTGGTTCGACGCTGCCGAACAGCGCCAGCGCATCGAACTGCCCACCTACCCCTTCGAGCACAAGCGCTATTGGCTCGACGCCGCTGCGCCCACTGCCCCGTCAGCCCCCCCGTCCGCCGCCGCATCCACCGCCACCCCCGCCGCCGCGCAGGCCGCAACTGCGCCCCGATATGCCGCCCCGAGCGCCGCCTCGCCCTCAACCCCTCCTGCCCCCGCCGCCATGACCCAAGCCGCCGCCTCCCGCCTGCCCGCTTTGATCGCCCGCCTCAACGCCTTGTTCGAGGACAGCTCGGGGGTCGAACTGGCGGATGCCGACCCCACCGCCGCCTTCGTCGAACTCGGTCTGGACTCGCTCACCCTCACCCAGGCCGCGTTGCAGATCAAAAAAGACTTTGCCCTGCCCATCACCTTCCGCGATCTGATGGAGCGCTACCGCAGCGTGGACGCACTGGCGCGGCATATCGATAGCCAGCTTGCGCCAGACGCCGCCACGGCACAACCCGCAGCCCCGTCGCCCGCGCTGCAAACCGCCGCGCTCGCCCAGCCCACAGCAGCCGCCGCCATGCCACAAACCATTCCCTCCGCCCCGCCGCCCGCGATGCCGGTGCCCGCAGGTGTTCCAGCCAATGCGCCCTTCATACAGCAGCTCATTGCGCAACAGATGCAGCTCATGACGCAACAGCTCGCGCTGCTCGGCGGCATGCCCACGGCCGCGCCGGCCCCCACCCCCATGACGCAGACCGCGCCCCCGGCGGCAAATCAGCCCGCACCGCAGCCGCCGGCCCCACAGCCAGCGGCCGCAGTCAAGCTCCAGCCCGCACCCCAGCCCACGCCCGCGGCAGCCGCCCCCGCCGCGCCGGTTGACGACGAAAGCCCGAACGCCAACGCCAAGTACGACGTGAAAAAGGCCTTCGGCGCCATCGCCCGCATCCACACCACGCCCACCGGCGCACTCAGCGCGCGGCAGCAGGCGCGGCTCGACGCCTTCATGCGCCGCTACATCGAACGCACCAAAGCGTCCAAGGCGTATACCATGCGCTACCGCCCGCGTCTGGCCGACCCGCGCGTGGTCAACGGCTTTCGCCCGCAGCTCAAGGAAATCATCTACCAGATCGTCATCGCCCGCTCTGCCGGCTGCCATATGTGGGACCTCGACGGCAACGCGTACGTCGATGCCTTGAGCGGCTTCGGCATGAGCCTGTTCGGTTGGCAGCCGCCGTTCGTCGTCGAAGCCGTGCGCAAACAACTCGACGACGGCTACGACATCGGCCCGCAGCACCCGCTGGCCGGCGAAGTGGCCGAGCTCATCTGCGAACTCACCGGCACCGACCGCGCCGCGCTGTGCAACACCGGCTCCGAGGCCGTCATGGGCGCGGTGCGCGTGGCCCGCACCGTGACGGGCCGCAGCAAAATCGCCATCTTCGCCGGGGCCTATCACGGCATCTTCGACGAAGTCATCGTGCGCGGCACCAAAAAGGGCCGCTCCATTCCCGCGGCGCCGGGCATCATGCCCAACACTTCCGAAAACGTGGTGGTGTTCGACTACGGCACGCCCGAAACCCTGGCCGCGCTCAAAGAGCGCATGAGCGAATTCGCCGCCATCGTCGTCGAGCCCGTGCAAAGCCGCCGCCCCGACTTCCAGCCGCGCGAATTCCTCCACGCCCTTCGCGACCTCACCGCGCAAGCCGGCACGCTGCTGATTTTCGACGAAGTCGTCACCGGTTTTCGCTCGCACCCCGGCGGCATCCAGGCGCTGTTCGACATCCGCGCCGACCTGGTGAGCTACGGCAAGGTCGTCGGCGGCGGCTTGCCCATCGGCGTCATCGCCGGCAAACGCGAGTTCATGGACGCGCTCGACGGCGGCCAATGGCAATATGGCGACGACTCCGTGCCCACCGTGGGCGTGACCTACTTTGCCGGCACCTTCGTGCGCCACCCGCTGGCGCTGGCCGCGGCCCGGGCCGTGCTGCTGCACCTCAAGGCCGCGGGCCCCGAACTGCAACACACCCTGACCACCTCCACCGCCGCCATGGTGGACGAGCTCAACGCCTACTGCCGCGAAGTCGGCGCGCCCATCGTGCTCAAGTCGTTCTCCTCGGTGTGGAAAATCTTTTTCACCGAAGACCACCCGCTGCAAGACCTGCTGTTCGCCATGATGCGCAACCGCGGCGTGCACATCCTCGACAACTTTCCCTGCTTTCTCACCACCGCGCACACCCCACAAGACATCGCCGTCATCAAGACCGCGTTCAAGGAGTCCGTGGCCGAGCTGCAGGAAGCCGACTTCATTCCGCGCCACGCCGACGCCGCTGCCGCCGCCTTCGACGCCAACCACCCGCCCGTGCCCGGCGCGCGCATCGGCAAAGACCCCAGCGGCAACCCCGCCTGGTTCGTCCCCAACCCCGAGCAGCCCGGCAAGTACCTGCGCCTGGACGCCTGAACATGGACACGCAAACGCCCTCGACCGCCACCGCAGTCGATTACGACCCCTTCGGCCAGTCCGCCCCGGTCGCCCGCGTCGCCCCCACCACCGAAGCCCAGCGCGAAATCTGGCTGGCCTGCCAACTCGGCGGGGACGCCACGCTGGCGTACAACGAGTCGGTCACGCTGCATTTGCGTGGCGCAGTCGATCTGCAGGCGCTCATCGCCGCCGTGCGGGCACTGCCCGAACGCCATGACGCCTTGCGCGCCACCCTCAGCGCCGATGGTCAGCACTTGCTGATCGCCGAAACCCTGCTCCTCGACATCCCGGTGGACGACCTGCGTGCTCTGCCCCCCGGGCAAGTCAGCGATGCCCTGAACCGCGCTGCCTTGCAGGCTGTCTCCACCCCCTTCGACCTGCCACGAGGGCCGCTGTTTCGGGCGCGCCTGCTGCGGCTGGCCGAGGATCATGTGGCCGTGCTGCTCAGCGCCCATCACATCGTCTGCGACGGCTGGTCGTTCGGCGTGCTGCTCTCTGACCTCGGGGCGCTTTACGCCGCGCGCAAGGGCGAGGCGCCCGAGCCCGACGCCCCGGTGAGCTTTGCCGCCTTCGCCCAGGCGCTTGCCGCGCGGCAAGACAGCGCCGAGCATCGCGCCGACGAAGCCTATTGGCTCAAGCGTTATGCCAGCGTGCCCGCGGTGCTGGAACTGCCTTGCGATCACCCGCGACCTTCGCATCGTGCGTTTGCCTCCAGGCGTATCGACCAGGTCGTGCCGCCCGAGGTGGTCAGCGCCGTGCGGCAACTCGGCGCGCGTTCGGGCGCCAGTCTGTTTTCCACCCTGCTCTGCACGTTCGGTGCCCTGCTGCAGCGCCTCTGCGGGCAGGACGATGTGGTCGTCGGCGTGCCTGCCGCCGGGCAGACGTTGCCGGGTTACGAATCGGTCGTCGGCCACGGCGTCAACCTGTTGCCGCTGCGCCTCATGCCCGACGCCGCCGCCCCGCTGGCGCAGAGTTTGGCCACAGTGCAATCCGACGTGCTCGATGCCTTCGAGCACCAGCACTACACCTTCGGTACCTTGTTGCAGAAGCTGCTGATCGAGCGCGATCCGTCGCGCGTGCCGCTGGCGCCGGTGATGTTCAACCTCGACCAAGCCATCGACCTGCACAGCTTTGACAACCTACAGGCCAAGGTGGTGTCCAACCCGCGGCAGGCCGAGAACTTCGAGCTGTTCATCAACGCCGTCCCGCTGGCCGATGGCGGCTTGCAGTTCGAGTGTCAATACGCCACCACTCTGTTCGACGACGCCACCGTGCACCGCTGGCTGGCAAGCTATCAGACGCTGCTGGCCAATCTCTGCGCAACACCCGACAAGACGCTAGGCAGCATCGACATCGTGACCGAGGCCGACCGCCAGCGGCTCGCTCGCCTCAACGCCACCGCGATGCCGCTGCCGTCCGGCCTGCTACTGCACCAGCTTTTGCACGCCCAAGCGCTGCGCACACCGAATGCCACGGCGCAAGTCTGCGACAGGCAGGCTATGTCCTACGCCCAGCTCTGGGCGCAGGCTCACCGCATCGCCCATGCCCTGCGTGCCCGCGGCGTGCGGCGCGGCGCGTGCGTCGGCCTGTGCCTGCCGCGCGACGCCGACATGCTGCCCGCGCTGCTCGGCGTGCTCGTTGCCGGTGCGGGGTATGTTCCGCTGGACCCCAGCTTCCCTGCGGCCCGACTGGCCGATATGGCCGAAGATGCCAGCCTAGCCCTGCTCGTGGCCAAAGCCAGCTCAGCCGATGCCCTGCCGTGGCCCCGCGCGCAAAGCCTCTGGCTCGACGCCGATGCCGCCGAAATCGCCGCGCAACCCGACACCGCCCCGGAGGCTGACGCCGCGAGCGACGCCACGCCCGAGTCGCTGGCCTACATGATCTACACCTCCGGCTCGACTGGAAAGCCCAAGGGCGTCATGCTGCCGCACCGCGCGGTGGTCAACTTCCTGCTCGCCGTCACCCAGCGTCCCGGATTGCAGGCGGGCGACATGCTGCTGGCCGTGACCACGCTGTCGTTCGACATCGCCGTGCTCGAACTGCTGCTGCCGCTGGCAGTCGGCGGCACCGTGTTGCTCGCCAGCCGCGAACAAGCCACCGACGGCTTTGCCCTGCGCGACCTGCTCGACACCCAGCCGGTCACCGCCATGCAGGCCACCCCCAGCACCTGGCGGCTGCTGTTCAGCGCGGGCTGGGGCGGCAATCCGCAGCTCAAGGCGCTAGTCGGAGGCGAACCGTTGCCTGCCGACCTCGCCGCGCAGTTGCTGCGCCATTGCGCGCAGGTGTGGAATATGTACGGCCCGACCGAAACCACCGTGTGGTCGAGCTGCTGGCAGGTGCACGACGGCGCCGCAGCCATCGCCATTGGCACCCCCTTGGCCAACACCCAGATCTGGGTGCTCGACCCAAACGGCAAGCTCTGCCCCATCGGCGTGCCCGGTGAAATCCATATCGGCGGCGCCGGCGTGGCCCTGGGCTACTGGCAGCGCGAAGCGCTGACCGCCGAACGCTTCGTCGCTGACGCGCTTGCCGAAGAACCCGACGCCCGCCTGTACCGCACCGGCGACCGTGGCCGCTGGCGCAACGACGGTCAGCTCGAACACCTCGGACGGCTCGATTTTCAGGTCAAGCTGCGCGGCTTCCGTATCGAGCTCGGCGACATCGAATCGCACCTCACCCAGCACCCCGCAGTGGCGCAAGCCGTGGCCGTGGTGCGCGAAGACACCCCCGACGACGCCCGGCTGGTGGCCTACGTCGTGCCGCCCGCAGGCCATACCGTTCCCACCACAGCCGAGCTACGCGCGCATCTGGCAGCCAGCCTGCCCGGGTACATGGTGCCGCAGCACATCCTCACCCTGAGCGCCCTGCCGCTGCTGCCCAACGGCAAGATCGACCGCAAGCACCTGCCCTCGCCTCTCGCTGCTAGCACGCCTACCAAGGCCGAGCGCCGCTTGCCACAAACCGTGACACAACGCCTGGTGGCCGAGGTCATGCAGCAGGTGTTGCACCTGCCCGGTTTGGCGCTCGACGACGACTTTTTCGCTCTCGGCGGCCACTCGCTGCTGGCCGCGCAGCTGGCCGCGCGGCTGCGCCAGCAAACTGGCCTAGACGTGCAGATGCGCACTGTATTCGATGCTCCCAGCATCGACGGCCTGTCGCGCTGGATCGACGCTCATGCACAAGACCATGCGGCCAAGGCCGAGGTGATTGCGCATCGTCGCGAACAGACCGTCGCCCCCGCCTCGCTGCAGCAAGGCCGCATCTGGTTTCTGGAACAGCTCGACCCCGGTCTGCCCACCTACAACACGCCGTCGGCGCATCGCCTGCGCGGGCCGCTCGACGTCACCGCATTGGAGCGCGCGTTCAACGCCATGGTGGCGCGGCAGTCTTCGCTGCGCACCGTGATCGTCGAGGAAAACGGCGCGCCGGTGCAACTGGTTGCCCCCGAGCTGACGGTGCGGCTGGGCGAAATCGAGGACTTGTCCGCGCTGCCCGCTGCCCGCCGCGAAGCCGAGCTGATGGCACGGTTGCAAGCCCGCAGCGCCGAGGTGTTCGATCTGAGCGAGCTACCGCTGTTCAAGCTCGGGCTGTACAGGCTGGCGGCGGACGACCATGTGCTGTTTTTCATGCCGCACCACATCATCTGGGACGGCTGGTCGTACGACCTGATCTACGACGAAATGGCCGCGCTCTACCCGGCGTTTGCCACTGGCCGCGCCCCCGACCTACCCCCGCTGCCCGTGACCTACGGCGACTACGCCGCCTGGCAGCGGCGTTGGCTCCAAACCCCCGACCTGCAGCGCCAGCTAGGCTACTGGCGCGAGCAGCTCACGCCGCTGCCCGCGCCGTTGAATCTGCCCACCGACCGCCCACGTCCGCAGCGCATGACCGGCGGCGGGCAAACGCACTGGTTCAGCCATCCAGCCGATTGGTTCACCCGCTTGCAGCAGTTCGCGCAGCAACACGACGCCACGCCTTATATGGTGTTGCTCAGCGCCTTTGCCGCGCTGCTGTGGCGGCAGTCGGGCCAGACCGATCTGGTCATCGGCACGCCGGTGAGAGGCCGACCTTCGGTCGAGTTGGAACGAGTCATGGGCTTTTTTGTCAACGCGTTGCCGCTGCGGATTCGCCCCGATCCGACGCAGTCGTTCGCAGCCCTGGTCAGGCAGGTGCGCGGCGTCGTACTCAGTGCGTTTGCCGCTCCTGATGCGCCGCTCGAACAAATGCTGCATTTCTCATCCGTTCAGAGAGACGATAGCCGCACACCGATCTATCAGGCTTTTTTCTCCTATCAGGATGTGCGACAGCGAAACACCCACTGGGGAACGCTTGAACAAGAAAATCTCAAGGTCTACCAACCTGCCGCAGCGGAGGATGTTCGCCTTTGGTTCCTGAATCACGCGAACGGCGTGATGGGTGGCCTGACCTATAACACCGATGTTTTCGACACTCCGCGCGTAGCGGCGTGGATGGCGCAGTACGGCCAGTTGCTCGCCGACGCCATGGCTCGACCCGATACCGCTCTCGCCGACCTGCCCGCATTGCTCGGCGCGGCAACTGCCCGCCCGTCTGTGGCGTCGACCGCATCGCCTGTCGCGCTGCCAATCCCGCCCGCCGCTGCCGCACAGGCCTCAGACGGACTACAAACCGAGACCGAACGGCAACTCGCCGCGCTCTGGGCCGAGCTGCTCGCCACGCCGCATATTCAGCCCGATGACAACTTCTTTGATCTGGGCGGCCACTCGCTTCTGGTCATGCAAGCCTTGTCGCGCATGGAAAAGTTGAGTGGCAAGCGCCTCGGGCCCCGGCATTACGTCTTCGATTCGCTGCGGCAAATCGCCCTCGCATACGATCAGACAGAACAAGCCGCGCCCAGCGGCAAAAAAAGCCTCTTGCGACGCCTGTTCAGCAAAGAGGTCAGCAATTCGACGCACTCAGCAAACTGACGCCGCCCACAGAAGGCAGCCCATCATGCACTCTCCCTGGAGTCCAAACCATGCAGCAAATCACACCGATCGGAGGTGGGACTGACCACGCCCGTGAGCAGCCACCCCAAATGCGCGCGCCCCTCGACATCGAGGTGGTACGCGCGCAAGACCTGCCCTATCCGGTCTTTTTGCGCGAGTATGTGCGCAAGAATCGGCCCGTCGTCATCGCCGATTCGATCCATGACTGGCCCGCTCTGCGGCGCTGGACGCCCAGCTATTTCCGCGACAAGTTCGGCGACGAGACCGTGCAGGTGTCTTACACCAAGCGCATGCCCATGCGCGACTTCGTCGATGCCGTCGAAGCGTCCACGGTCGATGCCCCAGGGCCTTACCTGTATCGCCTGTTCATTCACGACCACCTGCCACAACTGCTGCCCGATCTCCAGCCGCAAAACATCTACGCGTTCGCGGGTCGTCACGCCAGCCCATTGATGCCCGAGCGCTGGCGACGGCCCGATGGCTTTCTCAAGCTGCTCATGGGCGGCGTGGGCAGCAAGTTTCCTGTGATGCACTACGACCTGGAACACGCGCACGCCCAGATCACCGAGATCTATGGCGACAAGGAGTTCTACCTGTTTCCGCCGGAGGACAGCGACAAGCTCTACCCCAAGCCCAACCAGAAAAATTGGTCGCAAGTGGAAGACCCCGCCACGCCCGACCTCGCCTGCTTCCCGCGCATGGCCGAGGCCACGCCGCACCGTGCGGTACTCAAGCCGGGGCAGACCATTTTCATCCCCATGCTGTGGTGGCACGCCGCTCGGCCTCTGTCCATCTCCATCTCCGTTTGCACCGCCTTGATGGATCGGTCCAACTGGCCTGGTTTTGTCGATGACGTTTGTAACCGTTCGGGCAGTTCGGCCGCCAAGGCTGCGCTCAAGCGCATCTACCTGGTCGGCGCGGGCAGCGTCATGCACCTGATGGAAGACCTGCAGATGGTCACACCGTCCATGGCCAAACGGCTGAAATTCCCGGCAAACCTCGCGCCCGCATCGCCCGACTTCTCCCCCGACCCATCGGCTACTCCGATGAAGTTCCGGCTGTCGGTCGAATAGGCCGCTGCGACGAAGCCAGCGCCCTATCCCCGCCCGGCCGCCTCGACCCCGAGATTGGCCAGCGCGTCGGCGCGCTCGTTGCCGGGGTCGCCGGTGTGACCACGCACCCAAACCCAGCGCAGCGAATGCGGCGCG
>Ga0207433_10003191_pt1 | contig 31941 bp, 24 predicted proteins | sample YelNatPaOPGAMG01_FD_187559 | JGI IMG/M metagenome (GOLD analysis project Ga0207433, IMG submission 187559) | Hot spring thermophilic microbial communities from Obsidian Pool, Yellowstone National Park, USA - OP-RAMG-01 (SPAdes) (version 3) | ecosystem: Environmental > Aquatic > Thermal springs... | reverse complement strand
AACAAGGTTCGCCGCGACCAACTCGCCCAACCGTGGCCGCCCGGCGGCAGTTTCGCGAAGTTTCTGGACAGTCTGCCGGCCATTCTCGCCGGCAACGATTTCCGCGCGGTGGTGGACGCCACCGCCGCCGCCGTCCGGCAGGGCAAACCGGTGCTGGTGATGATGGGCGGGCACGTCGTCAAATGCGGCTTGAACCCGGTCCTGATGGATCTGATGCAGCGCGGCGTCGTGACCGCCCTCGCCATGAACGGGGCGGCGGCCATCCACGATTTTGAGATGGCGCTCATCGGCGCCACGAGCGAAGACGTGCAGGCCGGGCTGGACGACGGCAGTTTCGGGATGATTGACGAAACCGGCCGCCAGATGAACGCCGCGCTGGCCACCGGCGTCTCCCAGGGCATCGGCGCCGGGCGGGCGCTCGGCCAGGCCATCGTCACCGGCGCGTTCCCGAACAAGGCGCTCAGCCTCCTCCACCACGGCGCCACCCACAACGTGCCGGTCACCGTCCACATCGCCATCGGCACCGACATCATCCACCAACACCCGACCGCCGACGGCGCGGTGCTGGGCGAGGCCAGCTATCTGGATTTCCAGAAACTCGCCGCCGTGATTGCCCGGTTGGAAGGCGGCGTGGTGCTCAACATCGGCTCGGCAGTGATCATGCCGGAAGTCTTTCTCAAAGCGCTGACCATCGCCCGCAACCTCGGCCACGTGGTGGACCACTTCACCGCGGCCAACTTCGACATGATCCGCCACTACCGGCCCACCGAAAACGTCGTCCGCCGCCCCACGCACAAAGGCGGCCGCGGCTATCACCTCGTCGGCCAGCACGAACTGCTCGTGCCGCTGTGGGCGGCGGCCGTTTTGGAGAAACTGTCATGACCCGCGATCAGTTACAGCAAATCCTCAACCGATTTTCCCAACAAACCATCCTCGTCGTCGGCGACGTGATGCTCGACCATTTTCTGTGGGGCAAGGTTTCCCGGATTTCGCCCGAAGCGCCGGTGCCGGTCGTGGAAGTGACGCGCGAGTCGTATTTCCCCGGCGGCGCCGCCAATGTCGCCCGCAACCTGCGCGCACTCGGCGCCCACGTGCAGGTGTTCGGCGTGCTCGGCGACGATTCCGCCGGCAGCGAACTCCGGGCGTTGCTCGACCAACAAGGCGTGGAGACAACCGGCCTGCTCGTGGACCCGACCCGGCCGACAACGGTCAAAACGCGGATTGTCGCCCACCATCAACAGATTGTCCGCTTCGACAAAGAACGGACGGCCCCGATCAGTCCGGCGCTGGCCGAGGAATTGCTGGCCCGGTTCACGGCGACGCTGGCGGACGCGGACGCGGTGATTTTTGAGGATTACGCCAAGGGCGTGATGAACCAGCCGCTGCTCGATACGATGCACCGGCGGGCCCGCCGGCGCGGCACGATCACGACGGCGGACCCGAACTCGCGGCACCCGCTGCAGTTCCGGCGGCTGACCGCGATCACGCCGAACCGGCTGGAAGCCTTCGCCGCGGCCGGCCTGCCGTTCGCCGAGCCGGCGGAAGACGTGTTGCGCGACGAGCCGCTGCTCGCGGCCGGTCGGAAGCTATTGAACCAGTGGCGGACGGAGAACCTGCTGATCACGCTGGGCGAGCACGGCATGTGCCTGTTCCGCGCCGGCGAACGCCCGCATCACATCCCCACGGTGGCGCAGGAGGTGTTCGATGTCTCCGGCGCGGGCGACACGGTGATCGCGACGCTGACGGTGGCGTTGGCGGCCGGGGCGCGGCCGGTCGAGGCGGCGGAGATTTCCAATCACGCAGCCGGCGTGGTGGTGGGCAAGGTGGGCACCGCCACCTGTTCGACGGCAGAGCTGACCGCCAGTTTCCAACGGAACTGCCGCTAACCGGCAGGAAACGCGGCGGCCACTCGTTACCGGATCAGGCGCTGCAGGGCTTCCAGATATTTTTCGCTCGTCCGCTTCACGACTTCCGCCGGCAAGACCGGTCCCGGCGGTTTCTTGTCCCAGGTCAGCGTTTCGAGGTAATCCCGGACGTATTGCTTGTCAAAACTCGGCTGTGGCCCGCCCGGCCGGTACTCGCTGGCCGGCCAAAACCGCGAACTGTCCGGCGTCAGCGCCTCATCAATCAAAATCAACTTGTCGCCATCGAATCCGAACTCGAACTTCGTGTCGGCAATGATGATCCCCCGCTGCGCCGCGTAATCGCGCGCGAATTTGTACACCGCCAACGCCGCGTCCCGCACCTGCACCGCGATGGCCGGGCTGAGAATCTCCGCCGCCTGCTCGAAACGGATGTTCTCGTCGTGCCCGGTCTCGGCTTTTGTGGACGGCGTGAACAGCGGCTCCGGCAACTTGCTCGACTCGACCAGCCCCTTCGGCAGGGTGATCCCGCAGACGGTGCCGCTCTTCTGATATTCCTTCCACCCGGACCCGCTCAGGTACCCGCGCACGATGCACTCCACCGGCAACGGCCGGCATTTCTTCACCAGCATGGAGCGCCCGCGCAATACCTCATGATGACCGACCCGCTGCGCGATGGCCGCAAAACTGGAGGTCAACAGATGGTTCGGCACAATGTGCTTGGTCTTGTTGAACCAGAACTCGCTGAGCGCCGTCAGCACCCGCCCCTTCTCCGGGATCGGATTCGGCAGCACCACGTCGAACGCGCTGAGCCGGTCGGTCGCCACAAACAGCAGCGCATCGCCGAGGTCGAACACCTCGCGGACCTTGCCGCTCTTCAGTTTCTTGATCCCCGGCATCTCAATTGTGCTCAACGCGGTCGTCATGATGAGGTCCTCCACAAACTCACGCCTGATACCGCAGGCCGTCGCAAAGGTGAAGCAAAATCGGATTGCCGAACCGACCGTGGACCGGTTATGTGTCCGGCCGTGAAAACTCTCGACTGGGATTTTCCGCTGCCGCGCACGCATACCGGCGTGTTGCTCGGCAACGGCACGCAAGGCTTGATGATCTGGGGCACCGACCGGTTGTGCGTCACGGTCGGCCGCGCCGGGTTTTGGGATCACCGCGGCGCCACGCCGTTCACCACCCGCGTGACGTTCGCCGCGCTGCGCCGGTTGCTCGAAGCCGGCGACGAAGCCGGGGTGCGCGCCGCGTTTGCCAGCCAGGACCGGCAATCCGCGTACCGCCGCCCGTGCCAAATCGGCGGCGGCCGGCTCGAACTGAAGTTCCGCCGCGCGGTGCCGCAGTCCGCCCGGCTCGATCTGCCCACCGGCACGCTCCGCGTCCGGTTGAGCAACGGCGCCATCGTGACCATCCGCCAGGCGATGGACGAGGAACTGGCGTGGATCGAAACCGACGCGCCGTATTCGGTGACGCTGATTCCCGCGTGGGACTACATCGGCGCGAAACTGGCGCAGGACGGCGTGCAACCGCCGACCCGGTGGCGGAATGGGTTTTGTCAGGAGTTGCCGGCCGATGCGCCGCTGGCGGTGGCGTGGGAACGCCGGGGCCGGCGGCTGACGCTGGCGACGGCGCTCGGTCCGCAGGCCCGGCAACGGGCGCAGGCGTTGGCCCAGAAAAAGCCGGCCACCCGGCGCGCGGCGGCGTGGTGGCGCGCGTATTGGCGCGACGTGCCGCGGGTGGAGTTACCGGACCCGGTGCTGCAACACGCGTGGGACTACGGCGTGTTCAAACAGGCCGGCCTCACCACGCCGGGCGGCGTGGCCGCGACGCTGCAAGGCCCGTGGATGGAAGAATATCAATTCCCGCCGTGGTCGAACGACTATCATTTCAATATCAACGTCGAGATGATCTACTGGCCGGCGCTCGGCACGAACCGGCTGGCGCACTTCGCGCCGTTGTGGACGATGATCCGCGGCTGGCTGCCGGCGTTGCGGGCGAACGCCGAGAAGTTCTTCGGCGCGCCGGACGCGCTGATGCTGCCGCACGCCGTGGACGACCGCTGTCAGGTCGTCGGCAGCTTCTGGACCGGCACGATTGATCACGCCTGCACGGCGTGGGTGGCGCAGATGGCGTGGCTGCACTACCGGTACAGCCTCGACGAGACGGTGCTGCGCGAGCTGGCGTGGCCGCTGTTGACCGGCGCGTTCAACGGCTACTGGGCGATGCTGGATAACTTTTCCCTGCCGGTCAGCGTCAGCCCCGAGTTCAACGGCGCCGGCATGAACGCCTGGGGCCGCAACGCGAGTTTTCAACTGGCCGCGCTTCATTTCCTCGCGCAGACGTTGCCGCAGGCCGCCCGGATTCTCGGCGAGCCGGTCGACCCGCGCTGGCAACAAGTGCGCGAAAAGGTGCCGCCCTACACGCGGGTCGAAGGCCGCATCGGATTGTGGGAGGGCCAGGACCTGACCAAGAGCCACCGGCATCATTCCCATCTCGGCGCGATCTATCCGTTTGGCACGATTGACCCGTTTGCCGACGAACACCGGGACATCGTGCGCGCCTCGCTGCGCCACTGGCAGTCTCTGGGGGCCGGTAACTGGACCGGTTGGTGTCTGCCGTGGGCGGCGATTCTCTGCGCCCGGTGCAACTTGGCGGACGCGGCGGTGGCGTGGCTGCATTGGTGGCAGGACGTGTTCACCAACATCGGCCACGGCACGCTGCACGACGCGGATTTTGCCGGCGCCGGCGGCTTGCACCGGCCCGCGGAGCTGGAAACCGCGCCCCCGGCGGAGAACCGCGAAATCATGCAGATGGACGCCGCGATGGGCGGCGTCACCGCCATCCTCGAATTGCTGGTGCAGAACCGCGGCGACGTGCTCCACGTGCTGCCGGCCATTCCCCGCCGGTGGCGGGCGCTGCGGTTCGACGGCATCCGCGCGCCCGGCGCGTTTCTCGTCGGCGCAACCGTCGAGAAAAACCAGACAGTCGAAGTCCGCGTCACCAGTCTGGCCGGTGGGCCGCTGCGGCTGGCACACGGGTTGGGCGACTGTTACCGGCTGAACGGCAAACGACAGCGTGGAGTCGTGTTGCAGACTGCCACGAAGCCGGGAGAGGTGCTGCGCCTGACGCGCGCCTGATTGAGCGATGCCGTACTTGCTGCAACTCGACGCGAACGGTGCCGCCGTCAAACAGTGGCCCCTGCAGGAGCGGCCGCTGTTGGTCGGGCGGGCCGTGCAGGGGGACGCCCAGATTTTGGACCCGCGGATGTCGCGCCGGCATTTCATCATCACCCCGGTCAACGAGAAGTATTTTATCCGCGACCTGGCCTCGACCAACGGCACGTTCGTCAACGGCCGGCAGATCGCCAAGCACGAGCTGCAGCCCGACGACCGGATCCAAGCCGGGGAGACGACGTTTCGGTTCGTCCGGGAACTACCAGCCCGCGTGTAGCCACTCGACCAGCAACCGGACGCCGCAGCCGGTGGCGACTTTGGCGTGCTGCGGCTCGACGCAGCCTTGTCGTTGGGCGGCTTGACGCCTGTTCGCATTCCTCCCGCCGCGTCAAGCCGCGGCATGGAAAGGCGCTGTCAAGCCAGCGCACTCCAAGCTCTCGACAATTACGGCTGGATGCAGTCCGCCGTGATGAGTGCGGCGCCCATCGGATCACCGGGCGGGAGGCCGGGGGCGGCGCCCACTACGAGCGGCTCAGGAAGTCAATCAGCAACCGGACGCCGAAGCCGGTGGCGCCTTTGGCGTGGTAGGGCCGTTCCTCGGTCGTCCACGCCGTGCCGGCAATGTCAATGTGCGCCCACGGCACCGCGCCGACGTAGTTGGCCAGAAACGCTGCCGCCGTGATCGCGCCGCCATTGCGGCCGCCGGTGTTTTTGTGGTCGGCCACGTCGCTCTTGATCAGTTCCTTGTATTCCGGCCAGAGCGGCAACGGCCAGACCCGGTCGCCCGTGCGTTCGCCGGCCGCCCGGATTTTTTCCAGCAACTTCTCGTTGTTGCCCAATAAACCGGCGGCGAACGGACCGAGCGCAATCACGCAGGCGCCGGTCAGGGTCGCGAGGTCAACGATCGTCGCCGCGCCGCGTTGCCGGGCGTAGGCGAGCGCGTCGCCGAGCACGATCCGGCCCTCGGCGTCGGTGTTGAGGACCTCGATGGTCACGCCGCGTTTGTCTTTGCCGCGGTAACTGGTGACGATGTCGCCGGGCCGGTAACTGGTGGCGCTGGGCAGGTTCTCGGCGGCCGCGATGACGCCGAGCAGGCGCACCGGCAGCTTCAGTTCCGCCGCCGCGCGCAGGGTGCCGAGCACGGCGACGCCGCCGCATTTGTCGAACTTCATCTCGTCCATCTTCTCCGACGGCTTGATGGAGATGCCGCCGGAGTCGAACGTGAGCGCTTTGCCGACGAGCGCGACCGGCTGTTGTCGGGCCGCGCCGGGGCCGACGTATTCCAGAACGATGAGGCGCGGCTCGTTGGCGCTGCCGCCGCCGACGGCCAGCAGGCCGCCGAACCGGCCGCGGCGCAGCGCCGGTTTGTCGAGCACGGCGCATTGCAGCCGGTACTGCCGGGCGAGTTGACGGGCGTAATCGGCCAGCACGGCCGGGGTGACGACGTTGCCGGGCAGGTTGCCGATGGCGCGGGCGTAGTTGACGGCCTCGGCGATGATCCGGGCGCGGGCGACGGCGGGGCGCGCGGCGCGCGGGGCGCACAAGGTCAGCGCCTGGAGTTCCGCGTGGTTGTCGTTGCCGGTCTTGAACTGGGTGAACCGGTAGGTCGCCAGCAATGCGGCTTCGGTCACGGCGGCGGCGCAGTCCGGCAGGTCGGCGCGGATTTCGACCAGCGCGCGGGCGATACCGGCGTCGCGGAGTTTTTTCACGGCAAGGCCGGCGGCGCGGCGGATGGTTTCCGGGGTGATGTCTTGTTTGTCGCCCAGCCCGACGAGCAGGAGGCGTTCGGCCGGCAGTTGGCCGTGGGTGTGGAGGAGGAGAAGTTTTTTTTCGGCGCCGTCGAATTCGTGGGCGGTGACCCGGCGCAGGAGTTTCCGCAGGGCCGGGGGGCCGGCGGGTCGTTCGTTTTTGGCGGCGAACAGCATGAGGGCCGGGGTTTTTCGGGAAAAGAGCGGGAACGACGCGGTGGTGATATTCATAGTGGGCGCAAATTATAGTTGCCGGAACCGGTGCCGTCAAATACGCTGGAGCTGAGCCGGTATGAGCGTGTTCCCTGCGCCAGAAACGTTGCGGGCCAGCCTGGTCCTCGCGTTGGTGATCGCGGCGGTGATGATGGGGCTGTTGTCGCAACGCCATTATTCGCGCGGCCGCGCGCTGAGCCTGGTGGCGCTCGGATTCTTCGTGTGGAGCGTCCAAACGCTGTTGTCTCCCCTCCTGGAGGTCTGGCCGCGGTGGGCGGTCGTTCTCGATCTGGCGGCGACCGGACTTTTCCTGGTCGTCGTGATCCGCCTCATTATCAAGCGCGAAATCGCCGCCACCGAGCAGAAATACCGGAGCATGTTCGACGCGGTCTCCGACGCGATTTTCATGGTGGATTTGTGGACGCTCAAGGTGCGCGACGCCAATCAACACGCGCAGCGGCTCACCCAACGCACGGCCGCGCAGTTGCGCGGCGTCAGCTTCCTCGATCTCTGTCCCAGCCTGCGCGAGAGCGGCACGAACCAGCTCGAGCATCGGCAGATGTTCAACGCCGTGTTCAAGCCGCACAACGAGTTTCACATCGCGCGGGCGGATGGCACGCTGGTTCTTTGCGAAGGCGAAACGAGCCTCGTGCCGTGGCAGCACCGGCCGGTGATGCAGGTCCGCGTCCGCGAAGTCGCCGACGCCGGCAAGATCCACCAGTTGGTCCGCCGGGCGGAAAAAATGTCATCGCTCGGCCAGTTGATTGCCGGCGTCGCCCACGAGTTGAACAATCCGCTCGCCGTGGTCGTCGGCTACGCGCAACTGCTGGCCAAACGGAAGATTGACGACGAGCAGCTCCGCGCCGATCTGTTGAAGATTCTCCACGAGAGCGAGCGGGCCGCGAAAATCGTGCGCGACCTGCTGTCGTTTGCCCGGCCCTGCGAACCGCAACTGCAACCGGTGGACCTCAATCAGATCGTGGCCAATGTGCTGGCGGTCCGCGACGCGCAGTTGCGCGCCAGCGGGATTCAGTTGGAGAAGCATCTCGCCGCGAAGTTGCCGTTGACCAAGGCCGACCCGATCCAAATCGAGCAGGTGCTCACCAACCTCGTCGCCAACGCCATTGACGCCATCAACACCCGGCCCGCGCCGCGGTGGTTGCGCGTCGCCACCGCGGAGGTCGGCCTGAACATCCGCGTCACCGTCGCCGACTCCGGCCCCGGGATTGCCCCGGACATCATCGGCCGGATTTTTGATCCGTTCTTCACCACCAAGCCGCCCGGCAAAGGCACCGGCCTCGGCCTGTCCATCTCCCACACCATCATCGAGGAACACAAAGGCAAGCTCTGGGTGGAAAGCGCGCCTGGCCAGGGCGCGCAGTTTTTCATCGAGCTGCCGATTGTGCCCTGCGAAGCCCCGGCGGCGGCGCCGGTCGCGGCGGCCCCCGTGCCGACCGCCGAACCCGCCGCGCGGTTGCTCATTGTGGACGACGAACCCGGCATCCGCGACGTGTTGCAGGCCGTGTTGGCGAGCAACGGGTACGAGACCGACACCGCCGGCAACGGCAAGGAGGCGCTCCAGAAACTGGACGCCCACCGCTACGACTTGATCTTCTCCGACCTGCACATGCCGGAGATGAGCGGCGAACAGTTCCACGCCGCGGTCGAAGCGCGCGACCGGCGGTTGGCGAAACGGATTGTGTTCGTGACCGGCGACACGGTCAGCCCGCAGACGCGCGGGTTTCTGGAGCGGACCGGCAACCGCTGGATCAGCAAGCCGTTCAACATCAGCGCGGTCGAGGACCTGGTGCGGACGCTGTTGCGGGAAGCGCGCAGCCCCGAAGCCCAGTTGGCGGACCTGTACGCCACCGACCGCCCGCGCCCGCCAGCGGCACGTCCGGAGAGGTAATCACGATGGAGACCGTCATGATTCAATGGATCAGCGACGCGGTGAGCATCATGTTCCCGCCGGAGTGGGTGCGGACGGCGTTGGTGGTGGCGTTGTTTTCGACGTTGGTGGTGGTCGCCCTGTTTGGGTACCTCAATCATCACACCAAGCAACGGTATTTCAGCATCTGGACGGTGTCGTGGCTGTTCTATGCGGTCTATCTGGCGGCCTCGATCGGGCTGGAAGAGACGCCGGCGATGCCGTTTCTGGTCATGGTGCGCCGGGCCTGCATTGGGATCAGCGCGTTGTACATGTTTGCCGGCAGCCGCAACATGATTCAGGGCGTCCACGAGCAACGCGAGCTGCTGCTCGGCACGGTGTTGATGTTCCTCTGGAGCTACGTGGCCGCCTATCACGTGCAGGACCCGTTATGGATCACGGTGCCGGTGTTTGCCCTGCTGGCCGCGGCCAGCATCTACACCGGCCGCGCTCACCTGCAAGTGGCCGCCCACTATTTTCGCGGCGCGCGAATCTTGTCGGTGGGATTTCTGGCGTGGGGCGCGCTGTTGTTGCTGTTCCCCTTTGTCGCGGCGTCGCGGGTGGCGCAAGCGGTGTTCTACCTGTTGTCCGCCGTCCTGGCGCTCGCCATCAGCTTCGGCATGCTGGTCCAGGTGCTCGAACGCGTCCGCGAAGAACACGCGGCGTTGAAGGACGAGTTGTTGCGGGGCGTGGCCAGCCGGCGGCTGCTCGAACAGGAAGCCCTTCTCTCGGAACAGAAGTACCGGGCGTTGTTTGAACTGGCCAGCGACGCGATGCTCGTCGTGGACCTCGCCACGCTGAAAATCCAACAGGCCAACCAATCCGCGTTCCGCCTGACCGGGCGCGAATCGGACCAGCTCCTCGGCCGGACCATCACCGACCTCTGCCCCGACCTCGTCGCCACCGGCCCCGGCCTGCTGGAGCACAAACACATGTTCGATCACGTGTTCGCCCCCGCCAACGAGTTCGTCATCGTCAAGGCCGACGGCACGCGGGTGCCCTGCGAAGGCAGTTGCGCGCTCGTCGAGTACCACAAACAGCCGGTGATGCAGCTTTCCGTCCGGGAAGTGACCGAACGCAAGCGGCTCGAAAAACAAATGCGCCAGATTGAAAAACTCTCCGCGCTCGGCCGGCTCGTGGCCGGCGTCGCCCACGAGTTGAACAATCCGTTGGCCGTCATCATGGGCTACGCGCAGATTCTGGCCCGGCAGCGCGACAGCGCCGGCCACCGCAAACCCCACGACGAAATCGAAAAAATCCTCCACGAAAGCGAGCGCGCCGCCAAAATCGTCCGCAACCTGCTGTCCTTCGCCCGGTCCCGCGAGCCCCAGATGAAAACCACCGACCTCCACGCCATCATCGCCCAAGTGCTTGCCGCGCGCGAAGAATCGCTCCGCACCCACCAGATCACCGTCCGGCAATGCCTCGCCCCCGCCCTGCCCTGCACCATGGCCGACCCCGGCCAGATCGAACAAGTCCTCAGCAATCTCGTCAGCAACGCCATCCACGCCATGAGCAGCCAACCCGCGCCCCGGCAACTCACGGTCACCTCCACCGCCGCCGGCAACACCCTCCGCGTCAGCGTCGCCGACACCGGCCCCGGCATCCCGCCGGAAGTGATCGACCGGATTTTCGATCCGTTCTTCACCACCAAAGAGCCCGGCAAAGGCACCGGCCTCGGCCTGTCCATCTGCCACACCATCCTCGAAGAACACCACGGCCGCATCTGGGTGGAGAGCCAGTTCGGCCGCGGCGCGACGTTCTTCATCGAACTGCCCCTCGTCGCCTGCGTCGAACCGGTCGAGCCGGCCCCGGTCGAACCGCCGGTCCCGCGCGATGCCGAGGCCGTCAAACGCCGCATTCTGGTGGTGGACGACGAACCCGGGATCCTCGAAGTCCTCGGTGAAGTCCTCGGCAGCCTCGGCTACCGGGTGGACACGGCGTCGAACGGCCGGCAAGCCCTGGACCGCATGGCGACCACCCGCTACGACATCATCTTTTCCGACCTCTGCATGCCGGAGATGGGCGGCGAAACGCTGTACACCGACATCTTGAGCCGCGACCCGGAGCTGGCCGCCCGGATCATCTTCGTCACCGGCGATACGGTCAGCGCCAGTTCCCGGGCGTTCCTCGAAGCGACTGGCAACCGGTGGCTCAGCAAGCCGTTCAACATCGCCGAAGTCGAGCGTCTCACCGCCCAGGTTCTTGCCGGCCCCGGCCCTGCGTGCTAGTGTCCGCCCCAATTCGGGAATGAAACCGCAGCGGGTACTTATTTTTTGCCTGTCCGGGCTGGGCGACGCCATTCTGGCGTCACCGGCCATCGCCGCGCTCGCCGCCCAACCTGACCGGTTCAAATTGACGCTGCTCACCATGTTCGGCAGCGTCACCGAATACTTGCGCGACCAGCAGTTCACTGATGATGTCCGGTTGGAAAAGCTCCTCGGCATGTCCAAGTTCACGATTTTCCAGAGCGCGCGGGCGTTGCGCCGGGAACGGTTCGACATCAGCATTGTCCCCTACGCCATGAACCGGCTCGGCTACAATGTCTTCAGCCGCGTGGTAAACGCCCGGCAACGCATCGGGTTTCGTTACCAGCGCCAGCCAGTCATCAACCTGCCCGGCCTGAATCAGATCGTGCTTGATGAAGACCCGGCGTTGCACGCCGTCGAGGAAAACCTGCGCTGGGCCACGCTCCTGACTGGCCAGAAGAATTTGCCGGACGACTTGTGCTACCGGAACCAAGCCGATGCCACCGCTTATCTCCGGCAGCACGGCTTGGATGCCGCGGCGCCGTTGATTGGCATTCATGCCGCCTGTAATTCGCTCAAGAACCAACACCGGCGTTGCTGGCCGGCGTTTCAGTTTGGCGAATTCATCCGGCAATTCAGCCGCGAGCGCCCCGGCGCGCGGTTCCTGCTTTTCGAGGGGCCGACCGACACCGAGATTAACACCACGTTGCTGGCCGCAACCGCCGAGGCGCGCGGGGCGGTGAACGTCGCGAAGATGTTGCCGATGCGTCTGGTGGCCGCACTGATCCGCCGGTGCCACTTATTTGTGAGCAATGACTCCGGTTTGATGCACACCGCCGCCGCCTGCAAGGTGCCGACCGTGGCGATCTATGGACCCACCAATCCGGTCTGGGACAGGCCGTGGAAAACCGAAGCCATCATCGTGACGCGCCGGCTCCCGTGCAGCCCGTGTTTTTATTATTCGAGCCGGCCGCTTGACTGCGTGGCCAAACTTGATTATGCCTGTGTTCGTGATTTGCCGGTCGCGGACGTGAAACGAGCGGCACTGCAATTATTGGGGAAACAACCATGAACTATTTCATCACGGGAATCACCGGTTTTGCGGGGCCGCACTTGGCGCGGTTGCTGTTGAACGAGGGCCATTCGGTCCACGCGCTCGTCCGCGAAAGCAACGGCCGCGAGATGGACTTGCTCGACTTGCTCGATGCCGCGGAGCTGGACAAGATCACTTTTCATTACGGCGACCTGATCGAATACCATTCCCTCGTCCGCATTTTTTCCGCAAACCAATATGACGGGTTGTTTCACCTCGCCGCGCAAAGCCATCCGCCGACCAGTTTCACCGACCCCGTCGGGACGTTCTCCAGCAACGTCCAGGGCAGCGTCAATCTCATTGATTGCGTCCAACGCTATCAGAAAAATTGCGCGTTCATGTTTTGCTCCACGTCGGAGGTGTACGGCGATGTCGGCAAAACGGTCGGTGTATTGAAGGAAAGCCAGCCACTCCGCCCATCGAACCCCTACGGCACCAGCAAAGCCGCGATTGATCTACACGTGCAGGAACGCTGTCGCAACGGCGCGCTGAAAGGCTTCATTACCCGCGCCTTCTCGCACACCGGACCACGACGTGGAAAGAAGTTTTCCATCTCGTGGGATGCCTACTACCTCGCGTTGATGAAGACCGGCCAAGTCCAGGACCGGATCTTGCCGGTCGGCAATCTCGAAACCAAACGGATTGTCATGGATGTCCGCGACTGCGTCCGCGCCTATTACCTGCTGATGCAAAACTTTGACAACGGCGAAGCCTACAACATCTGCGGCCCGCAGGAAGCGGTGACCAAAATGCAGACGTTTACCGACAAGCTCATTCAGATTTCCGGCCTGACCGGCGTCGAGAAGAAAGTCTCCGACAAGCTTTATCGTCCGATTGACATCCAAATCCAAATTGGGGACACGACGAAAGTTCGTGAGAAAACCGGTTGGGAACCGGTAATCCCGCTCGACCAGACGTTGACTGATCTCTTCCAATACTGGGTCAAGAAGCTCAGCGCCCGGTAATCGCATGACCGCCAATCCACCACAGGGTCGCATCGGTCTGTGGCTGACGCTTGTCGTGGGATTCTTGTATTGCCTCTGGCTCGGCGCCCATTGGCTGCCGTTGCCGATGAGCGACAGGGAACTCGCCGCCTCCGCCTCGCGCGTTTGGGACGTGCAGCAGGAACTCCGCGCCGGTCACGGCGTGCCGTGGTGGACGCCAAACTTCATGAGCGGCTCGAGCTATGGCCTCAATTACGCCCGCGGATTGTATCTGGTGCCGTGGCTGTTGGTCGCGCAATTCACCGACCTCATCACTGCCGGCAAACTGATCGCGCTCGCGGCGATGTTCGCCAGCGCGGTCGCGATGTTTTGTTGCGCCCGGTATTTCCTGAAAAACGACTGGGCCGCCGCGCTCGCGGCCATCGTGTTCCTGCTGCACCCGCAACAACTCGCCCGCGCCGCCGGCTCCGAGCACCTGACGATTGTCCTCGCCTTCCCGTTCTGGCCGTTGCTGTGGCTGACGTTGGCCCGCGCGCTCGACACCGGCCGGCTCCGCGACGCGCTGCTCTGCGCCCTCAGCGGCGCGTTCGCGTGGTGGGCCGACAACAAACAGGCGCTCATCATCTTCGTGTTTCTCTTGTTCTACCTGCTGTACCGGCTGGGAACGCAACGTGACGCGGTGAAATCCGCGCTCCGGCAATGCGGCCTGACCGGTGCGGCATTTCTCGTGCTCGCCGCGTTCCCGCTCGTGACCGGGCTGACCGAAGCCAGACACGTCAAACTTTTCGCGGGCGACCCGGTGGTCGAATGGCAAAAAACCTACGCGTTCAAAAGCCTGCTCGCGCTGGTGGACCGCAACGGCGCGATGACCCGGCAGGCCATCACCGGCGTCCAGCAACACGCGCCACCCGCCGGTGTGCACAGCCAAACGGAATTCGACCAGATTCGGCGGATCTTCTCGTTGCCGATGGATTCGCCGGAGAAATACGCCGGAGTCGTCGCGCTGGCGCTCGTCGCGGTCACCGCGCTGTTTAACCGGCAACGAATCAACCGCCGGCTGTTCTGGTTTTTCCTCGGCCTGTTGCTGGCCAGCATCGCGCTGGCCGGCGGCCTCAGCAATCTCTGGGAAGCCAACTGGCAAACGTTCGACGCGATCTTCAGCCTGCCCACGGGCGTCGCCCAACTCGGCGCGTTCCTGGCCGGCGGCGTTGCCGTGGCCGGCCTGATTCTGTTTGCCAGGCGCAAACTCACCACCCCACGCAAATGGATCATTGCCGGGGTGATCCTCGGCGCATTCCTGTTCCTGCCGGCCTTTCGCCTGATTTCCGCACTGCCCTATTTTGGCGACATCCGCGCGCCGTTTGTGTTTTACGATTTGCCGGCCACGTTTTTGTTGGCGATGCTGGCCGGCTTTTTCGTGACCGATGTGCTGACGACGCGGGTGCCGCTGTGGGTTGCCGGGATGACCGTGTTGCTGCTCCTCGATTACTGGCCATATCAGCAACCGATGAAAGACAACGGCGTGCCGGCGCGCACGATCCAGAACCTCGAAGCCACCTACCGGTCACTCCGGGCCGATCCGGAGTGGGTGAAGACGTATGCGTTTTCGGGCCGGTATTTTCATTTGCTCGGGCCGATGTATTCCGGCAAGCCGCAGGTCTGGGAGGCGTTCTACAACTGGCAGGCCCCCGCCGGCATGGGACAACTCAACCAGAACCTGACCGGCGCGACGCTCAACCTCGTCGGCGCCCGCTACCTTGTGTTCGACAAGACCGATCCCGGCGCGAATCAACAGTTTCTCGCCCAGCTCCGGCAGGTGTACCCGGTTTTCAACGAAAACGAGGACTTCGTCGTGTTCCGCAACAATGCCGCGCACAACTACGTCACCGGCCAATTCGTGCCCCTGACCGGCGTGGAACTCACGCGCGTCAACCACGGCACCATCCGCATCGGGGCGACGGCGCCGCAACCGGGCGTGGCGGTCATTGCCGAGAGTTGGTATCCGTTCTGGCGCGCAACGGTGGACGGTCAGCCGGTCGAGGTGTGGAAAGTCAATACCGGTTTGATGGGGGTGAACCTGCCGGTGGGCGCGCACCAGATCGAACTCCGGTACGTGCCGCCGCGCGCTTACTCGGTCGCCGCCGGTATCAGTTTGCTCGGCCTGGCCGGCGTCGGCGTCAGTCTTCTTCGTGCACCGAGTCGTAGAACTTGACGAGGTTCTGGTAGTCGTCGCCTTCCATGAACTCCATCGCCTCTTTCGGGTGCTGGTTGAGGTAGCCGGTAATCATGTAGGGCACCGCGAAGCCCCACCGGACCTTTTGCCGGAGCGGTTCGACCGTCTCCTGCATGCACTGCAGGATCGGGCGCAACTCGAACTTCGGGTTGTGGAGGAAGCCGAGCAGCAGCTCCATCGGACAGTTGCCGGAGCCGCGGCCGAGGCCGCTGATGCTGGCGTCGAGCAGGTTGGCGCCGAGGATGATGGCCTGGATGGTGTTGGCAAAGGCGAGTTGGAGGTTGTTGTGCGTGTGGATGCCGATTTCCTTGCCGGCCGGCTTGGCGTGTTTGAGGAACTTCTCCATCCAGTAATGAATCTGCTCCGTGTAGAAACTGCCAAAACTGTCCACCACGTAGATCGTGCCCACCGGCGACGCGGCGAACAGTTCCAGCGCGTTGTCCACCTCCACCTCCGGCACCGTGGACAACGCCATCAGGTTGACCGTCGTCTCGTAGCCTTTGTCGTGGGCGTCCTGAATCATCGTCAGCGCCGTCGGCACCTGATGGATGTAGGTGGCCACCCGGACCATGTCCACCACGCTCCGGTCGCGGGGGAGGATGTCGGTCTTGTAATCGGTGCGCTCGGCGTCGGCCATCACGGAAATCTTCGTTCCGCCTTTCTGGTCGCCCACCACCCGGCGGATGTCCTCCTCGTCGCAGAACTTCCAGCACCCGAACTTCTCTTTGGAATAAAGTTTCTTCGACGCCTTGTAGCCGAACTCCATGTAATCCACCCCGGCCGCGACATCGGCGGCATAGACGGACTTGACGAAATCGTCATCGAAAAAATGGTTGTTCATCAATCCGCCGTCGCGGATGGTGCAGTCGAGCACCTTGATTTCGGGACGGTACCCCAACCAGCCTTTGACGCCGGTGGCTTGTGTGGTCTCTTTGCTCATGGGGCGGGCACTGTACGCGCAGAGGCGCGGACGTTCAACCTTTTTGATGGACGACCGCTCCTTCCGGGGTTAAGTACCAGCTAAAACCCAGGAGCAATCACATGAACTACAAAGTGACCGTTTTCGGCGCCGGCTTCGTCGGCGCCACCACCGCCCAACGCCTTGCCGAAAAGCAACTCGCCGATGTCACCATGATTGACATCGTGGACGGCCTGCCGCAGGGCAAAGCCCTCGACATGATGGAGTCCGCCTGCCTCGAAGGCTTCGACGCCAAAGTCACCGGCTCCAACAACCCCGCCGACTGCGCCGGCAGCGACGTCGTCGTCGTCACCAGCGGCGTCGCCCGCAAACCCGGCATGAGCCGCGACGACCTCCTCAAAATCAACGCCGGCATCGTCGGCAGCGTCTGCGACGCCATCAAGACCCACGCCCCCACCGCCATTGTCATCGTCGTCTCCAACCCGCTCGACGTGATGACCTACCTGGCCGGCATCAAAACCGGCTTCGCCAAAAACAAAGTCATGGGCATGGCCGGCGTCCTCGACAGCGCCCGGTTCCGCTGTTTCATCGCCCTGGAACTCGGCGTCTCCATGCGCGACGTGGACGCGATGGTGCTCGGCGGCCACGGCGACGACATGGTCCCGCTCGTCCGGTACGCCACAGTGGCCGGCATCAAAGTCGAAGACCTGATTCCGAAAGACAAACTCGACGCGATGGTCGCCCGCACCCGCAACGGCGGCGCCGAGATCGTCAACCTCCTCAAGACCGGCAGCGCCTACTACGCGCCCAGCAGCAGCGTCGTCGAAATGGTCGCGGCGATTCTGCGCGACGAAAAACGGGTGTTACCGGTCGCCGCCTTTTGCACCGGCCAATATGGCGTCAAAGACATGTTCGTCGGCGTCCCCGCCATCCTCGGCAAGACCGGCGTCGAGAAGATCATCGAGCTGAAGCTCACCGGTGATGAGCTTGCCCAACTGAAAAAATCCGCCGATCATGTTCTAGAGAACGTCAAGAAGCTGAATTTGTAGAATGGGAGCGGCTGGTAAGAAGACGTAGTCTTACCGGCCACTCAGGTGATCTCAACTCGCTTAAAGGTGTGTTGCCCATGTGGATGCTCAAACACCTGCTGGCCAGTCTCGCCACTGATCGTTTCGTAAGAAATCCGGAATTGCTCGGGTTTGCCACGTCGAGTCCGGCAATAGGGGTAATAAATCTCCAGCGATTTTTCTCCCACGATTCGCTTGGAATCACCCACTTGAATTGAGAGATCGGTCAGCGAAATTGCTTCCGTGTTACGAGCTTCACTTCCTTTGTTGCTGATAGCCAGTCGGACGGGTGAACCATCAGGGTAATCCTCTGGAACATCGCCATCCCCATCTGGCCAGTCGAATCCTTGAGAGCCGGGAAATCCCGGTCGTAGGATCTGAAGACTGCCGAGTTCAAAAAAAGGAGATTCCTGTCTCTTGCGTGTCCGCTTGAGGTACTTGATCTGGGACAGCGCTATCCGAGCCATGACGATAGCTGCACCGGCCGAAATCCATGCCGCGATTATTCCCATCCACTCGGCTTTCATGACTCAGGTTTCTTCACGATACTTCTCGCTGCCTTCCCGCCAAGCTACGTCTCAATTCGAAAAACTTGATTTCCTGAGCGGTGGTAACGTGCGAGGTGCTTTGTTGTAATCTAGCTTAACGGGCACACCACAGTCCCATAGTTCTACGGTCGCTTTACTACCTGCAACAGTGACGTAATTCGTCCTGCCCATCTTAACGGCGATTATCCAATTGAAGGAATTACCGTCCACGAGATTCTTTTCCTCTGGGTGATGCAAGACCATGAGTGTGTTGTCGTGGGGAAAACTCTTAACGAGCAATGCGTTGTCTAGAACCTGCAAGACTGTGCCGGCGATAAAGTAATCTTGGTAGCAACCGTAGAAGGACTCAAATCGTTTCAACTTTGTTCGGTAGGGATCTTCATTCATCTCTATCTGCTTCCACTCGATCAAGCGTCCGACATCGTACACGACATTGCCAATTCGAACGTAACGCGCTCCTTTATACTCATAGGTCGCTGCGAAAGCCGTTGCGACGCCAGCCGCCAGCAACAGCAGGATAACCTTTCTCATCTATTCTTCTTTCCTTCCAAGACGGAGCTTAATTCGGTGGCTGCTGGAACACAATCCGAAAATCGGCGCGCTCGGCGACTGCGGCCCACCTTGAATTCAACTTGCCGGGTTTGTTCTTCCCTGTGTTGCCTTCAGCTTCTGGAGAAACACCTCGGCGTGCTGCTTTTGCTCTGCGGCCTGCCGGGTTTTCTCGGTGAGGGGGCGTTGGCCGGTAATTGGACGTCGGAGCCGGGCATTGAAAATCTGGTGCATTGAATGTAAGCTGCCGATGCCATGAGCAAGAGCGAAATCATGATGGAGTTGCCGAAGCTCGGCCAGCATGACCGCCGGGCCGACGAACGGTTTCGCACAATGGACACCATGGAGGCTAGCCAAATATGCCAACGACGATAACGAAGGAACAGGCGCACAAGTTGGTGGATCAGTTGCCGCCACAGGCGACGTGGGATGACTTGATGCACGAGATTTATGTCCGGCAAGCCATTGAGCAAGGTTTGGCCGACAGTAAGGCGGGACGCACCAAGATGGTCAAGGAAGTCCGGACGAAGTACGGATTGCCGGAATGAACGTTCACTGGACTGACACCGCACAGGCTCACCTCGACGGCATTTACCAGTACATCGCGCAGAATTCGCCGGAATACGCCAAGGCGATGGTGGATCGGCTGACGCGCCGCTCGGAGCAGATTGGCTCATTTCCGCAATCGGGCCGAGTCGTCCCCGAATACCAGATGGATTCAATCCGGGAAGTCCTCGAAGGCTCGTACCGGATCATCTACTACATCAAACCCGACCAGATTGACGTGCTGGCGGTCATCCACGCCGCGCGCAACGTCTTGAACGAGTAACGTTCAAGAATCCACGCTTGCCGGCTTACGCGCCGCCTTGAGCTTCTGCAGGAACGCCTCCGCGCGCTGCTTTTGCTCGGCGCCGCGTTTGGTTTGTTCCGTCAGATGACGCGGGCCGGTAATCGGCGAGTTCTGGAGCGAGTCGGCCCACGCGCGCAGTTGCCGGCTGACGGACTCCGCCAACGATTTGAGATTGGAGATTTCAGATTTCAAATGGGCGAAGTGGTCCATGCGCTCCAGCAGACACAACATTGAGCGCACTTCGCCAGCGGAGCCGCGGGCGATGCAGAGGAACGTCAGCAATTCCTGCGTCGTGCCGCGCTCGAAACCTTCGGCAACATTGTTGGCAACGGACAGCGCAGCGCGCTGGAGTTGGCTGCGCAGGTCGCCTTGGTAATTGAACGCCCGGTCGGCAGTCAGTTTGAACATGCGCTCGGCCAACGTGATGCCGGCTTGCCAGACCGGGAGTTGCTCGAAGCGCTCGTACTTCATGGCGATCTCCAATCTCAGATTTCCAATCTCCAATCAAGCTGTTAGATTACCGGCAGTGGCAGAACAAAGGTTGTTGGAAGCGGCGTTGGGGTCTCCGTTGACCCCCCGGCTGAAACGGAGACTCGATGGTGGGGACTTTTTGTGTCTGAATTCCGTGGCGGAAGCCGGACAGGCGTTCGTCTGCCATCTCTTGTCCCAAATCGCTCGTCGCCCGGCGCTCATCGTCACCAATGACGCGAAGGCGCAGGACGCGTTGCTGGCTGACCTGCAAACTTTCTGCCCGGACGCCCTACCCTTTCGGGCGTGGGAGACGTTGCCGCACGAAGACATCCTGCCGGATGAGCAAACCATTGCCGACCGGCTGCGGGTGCTGGAAAAGCTCGTCACCCTGAGCGAAGCGAAGGTCCCCCGTAGTTCTTCGGAAACAACAGAGATTCTTCGCTCCGCTCAGAATGACAAGGCAGGAGTGATTGTCGCCAGTGTGCCGGCCTTGCTCCAACGGACGTTTTCGCCAACGGCGTTTCAGCGCGAGCGCCTCAAACTGACGGTCGGCGAAACGCGCGCGATGGAATCGCTGGTGAACCGGCTGCTCGAACTCGGATATCACGGACAGGTGCAGGTCGGCGAACCGGGCGACATGGCGGTGCGCGGCGGTCTGGTGGATTTCTATCCGCTCGACCGCACCACGCCGGTGCGGGTGGAGTTCGTCGGCGACCGGATCGAGTCCATTCGCACGTTCGACCCGGTCACCCAGCAGTCGCGGGAGAAGCTGACCGGAATCGAGTTTGCCGCCGCCGGCGAGGTGGGGTTTCTCAAGAAACCGACGGCAGAGACAGCCAGTCTCGCTGCGTACTTGCCGGCCAACACATTGCTGGTGCTGATCGAGCCGGACGCGCTGGCGCTGGCGGCGGACGCGTACCGGCGGCGGGTCCCGGACGGCGATCCGTTTCACGTCTCGTGGGTGCATTGGTTGCAGGCCGGGTTCGCCACCGTCCACGTTACCGAACAATTGGCGCTCGACGAGGACGAGGCGCACGTCAATTGCCGGCTCGCGTCCCTGGAGGCCTACCGGACGCTCGACGCGCCCTCCCCCAACCCGGAAGTCGCCGAGCAGTCGCGCCGGGCGTTTTTCGACCAGATGCAACGGTGGCTGGCGGATGGCTGGACGTTGCATGTGGTCTGCGACACGGAGGGCGAGAAACAACGGTTTGAGGAATTGTGGAAGGAGGGCCACGCTTCCGCGGGGCCGCCGACCGGCGCGGACGCGCAGAAGCGCGTCCCTCCGGTGAAGATCGGCCCGTTGGCACGCGGGTTCATGTGGGAACCGGCCAAGCTCGCGGTCGTCACCGACGCGGAAATCTTTGGCCGGTACAAGCAACGCCGGTCGCGCCGCTCCGGTTACGCGACGGCACCGGTGGCGGATTGGCACGAGTTCGCCGAGGGTGATTTCGTCGTCCATCTCCAACACGGCGTGGCGAAATATCTGGGATTGCGGACGGTGGACGGTCAGGAGGTGCTGGCGCTGGGATATGCCAACGACGCCCGGCTGTACGTCCCGCTCGATCAGGCGCATCTGGTCAGCAAATACGTCGGGTTGGGCAAACGGATGCCGGAATTGCACGAGCTCGGCGGCACACTCTGGCAACGGCAGAAGTTCCGGGCGGAGCGCGCCATCATGGATCTCGCCGCGGAGTTGCTGGAGATTCAGGCGGCGCGGGAAACGCTCCCCGGCCACGCGTTCTCACCGGATGTGCCCTGGCAACGCGAGTTCGAGGCGATGTTCCCGTTCGAGGAGACACCGGACCAACTCACCGCCATCGCGGAAGTGAAACGCGATCTCGAATCCCGCAAGCCGATGGACCGGTTGCTGTGCGGCGACGTCGGGTTCGGCAAGACGGAGGTGGCGATCCGCGCGGCGTTCAAGGCGGTGATGGACGGGTTTCAGGTCGCGGTGCTGTGTCCGACCACCGTGCTCGCGGAGCAACACTGGAACGTGTTCCGCGAACGCATGGCCGGCTTTCCGGTCACCATCGAGATGCTCAGCCGGTTCCGCACGCCGGGCCAGCAGAAAAAAACCGTCAAGCTGCTGCGCGACGGCGGCGTGGACATCGTCATCGGCACGCACCGGCTGCTGAGCGCCGACGTGGCGTTCAAGAACCTCGGGCTGGTCGTGATTGACGAGGAGCAACGGTTTGGCGTGCTGCACAAGGAAAAGTTCAAGCAACTCCGCAAACTCGTGGACGTGCTCACGTTGAGCGCCACGCCGATTCCGCGCACGTTGTACATGGCGCTGACCGGCGCGCGCGACATGAGCGTGATCCAGACGCCGCCGGTCAATCGGTTGCCGGTCGAGACGCACATCGCGCCGTTCGACGAACGCCTGATCCGGCAGGTCATCGAACGCGAACTGGCCCGCGGCGGCCAGGTTTTCTACCTGCACAACCGGGTCCACAGCATCCACGCCGTGGCCGACCGGCTGCGGGAATTGCTCGGCAACACCGCCCGGATTGACGTTGGCCACGGCCAGATGCCCGAGCACGAACTGGAAAACGTCATGCACCGGTTTGTGGCCGGTCGGATTGACGTGCTCGTGTGCACGACGATCATTGAGAGCGGCCTCGACATTCCCAACGCCAACACGATCATCATTGACCGGGCCGACCGGTTCGGCCTCGCCGATCTCTACCAGTTGCGCGGCCGGGTGGGCCGGCACCACCGGCAGGCCTATTGCTACATTCTCCTGCCCCGGCACCTGCAACTGATCGCCACCGCCCGCAAACGCATCAGCGCCATCAAACAGTATTCGTCGCTCGGCAGCGGCTACAAAATCGCCATGCGCGATTTGGAGATTCGCGGCGCCGGCAATCTCCTCGGCGCCGAGCAGAGCGGCCACATCACCAGCATCGGGTTCGAGTTGTACTGCCAACTGCTCAGGGAAAGCGTGGCCCGGCGCAAAGGCGAGAAGATCCAACGCCCGCCGCCCGTCACGTTGCGGCTCGATTTCCTCGGTCAGGAAGCGCAAATCCCCACGGCGTACATCCCGGAGTCGCGCTTGCGGATCGAGGCCTACCGGCGCGTCGCCCAGGCGGCCGACCCCGTCGAGTTGGCCGCGTTGCGCGCGGAGTGGAGCGACCGGTACGGCCGCCTCCCGCGTCCCGTGCGTTTGCTGCTCGCCGTGGCCGAACTCAAGTTCGCCGCCGCAGCGGCGGGCGTGGAGACCGTCGAAACCAGGGCCGGCAAAATCATCTGCAGCGCGCGCGGTCAGTTCTACCAACCCGACGGCAAGTTCCCCCGCCTCACCACCACCCACACGGAAGGGAAACTGACCGAACTACGGACGCTGCTGCATTCCCTCGCCGGCGCGCGCGCCGCCGCATGCGCCTCTTGACACGACCACCATCACCCGGGCTGTCACCCGGAGCGTCCTGCCGCAGCCCTGAGCCGCGCAGGGGAAGGGTCTCGGTCGTTTGCGTCAGGTCTTGTCGAAGAAAGAACAGAGATTTGCCGCACCCGACAGCGGCGTCTCGCTTCGCTCGGCTTTCGCTGCGCTCAGAATGACCACGACTTGGTGCGCCTAACACAACCTGGAGCCGCAGGCTTCAGCCTGCACTTTCCGGACGCACCCTGAAGGGTGCGGGTACAGATGATTGGCTTTGTTAGGCGCTCTGATTGAATGGTGGTCGTGCCCAGATGTACCCCGCCGCCGCAACACGCCCCATTGGCGCTTGACCGCCGCCGGCGATTGTCTGATACCTTCCACTGACAGGCATCACCCCATGACCGTAAACCGCTTTGGCAAAGATTTGGCGACGGGATCGTATGATTTGCTGGTGCTGGATGCGTTGCGGGACGGACCGGCCTACGGCTACGAGATCATCCAACGGATTTTCGAGCAATCCCGGCGCACCATCCGGTGGCATGAAGGCACGGTGTACCGGGTGCTGCATGATCTGGAACGGCGCGGCTTCGTCACCAGTGCGTGGCGCACACCGCAATCCGGCCGGCAACGGCGCTATTACCGGCTGTCCGCGACCGGACAGCGCGCGTGGAAGGAACAACGCCGCCAATGGCGCGCCTTCACCACCGCCGTGAACGCCCTGCTTGACCAGTAAGCACTCGGCCACGGACCGTTGCCGGGGAACGGCGAACCACGCACCGTCGCGCCCGCCGGACCGACCATCCCCCAACCTCTCCTGATTGTGCACCGGTAGATCGCTGTCGTTCAATATGAGTGCCGACCGTGCTGTCGGAGGGCCACGGTTACCTGCCCTCCGGCAAGCAGGGCCACGCTTCCGCGCGACCGCCGTTGTGCCCAAGCAACCCCATGGTCGCGCAGAAGCGCGCCCCTCCGAGCAGGTTTTGATCGAGGCGCTCGTTCGCCGCACACGACGGCGGCGTCTCACGGCGCTCGGTTGTCGCGCCGATGAGAATGACAACCGGTGTTCGGTCGCCCCCTCTGCAGGGCGCGTGTGAAAAAGCGCGCAGGCTGAAGCCTGTGGCCTCAGGTTGGGACCTGATACCTGTCAGTGACATGGATCAGGCGCGGAGGATCACCGGGTGCACCGGCCGAGGCGCGCGGCGCAGAGGATCGAGGGATTTCAGAAATGTGTGCGGTGGGCGGCACCAGTGCCGCGCTTTTCAAACCGTTGTCCGCGGCTGGCCGGCGTGGTGGGGGCTCAATCGTCATGGTGTTTCCGGCTGCCAGGCTCATTCGGATCCGGTAATCATCGCGCACCGGTTGGGTTGACCGGGCCGGGGGTTCATGGCAGGATGCCGGGCATGAAAGTGCAAATCCCGGACGCGCTCAAGGCGGACATCCCGCAGACGATTTGGGGGAAAATCCTTGCGGCCACGCCGGTCGTGATGACCGTGGTGGCGACCATGTTGGCGGGGCTGGCCTCGAGCGAGATGACGCGGGCCCAGTACGCCCGGTCGCTGGCGGCGCAACTGCAATCGAAGGCCGGCGACCAATGGAGTTTCTTCCAGGCCAAACGACTCCGGTCCACGCTCCAACGCAACACGATTGATCTGCTCCAGGCCACGGCGGAGGTGCGTCCGCTGGAACGGCAACCCGATTGGCCGGCACTGGAGTATTTGCGGCGCGGCGAAGTCCCGGCGCTGCCGCCGGGGCCGGCGCTTGACCCCCGGATCCAGGCCGCCATCGAGGCCGTGGCGCGGTTGGAGCCGGACACCACGGTGGCCGGGCTGCTCCGGCAGATACCGGACCAGTTGTTGGACGACGCGCTGCGGGCGGCGCGCGAGCGGGCGCAGGCGTTCGAGGCGTTGACGGGGCCGCTCAACAAGGAAATCGAGGCGCTGGAGGAAAAGGCGCCGGTTCGCCGGGACTTTATTGCCGCCCGGCTGCGCTACACGGCGGCGCGGTACGATGCCGAGGCGCGGTTGAATCAGGCCATCGCCAACCTGTATGAGTTGCAGGTCCGGAAAAGCAATCTCACGGCCACCCGGCACCACACGCGGAGCCAGCGGTTTTTTTACGGGATGCTGGCGGCGCAGGCCGGGGTGATTATCGCAACGTTCGCGATGGCGGCCCGGCAACGGAATCTGTTGTGGATCATCGCCGCGGCGGCCGGGTTGGTGGCAGTGGCGTTCGCCGTCTATGTTTACCTGTATGTGTAACCGATGTCCCGGACTCCTTCTCTTCCCTACCTTCTGCAGTTGCCCGCCGGCTACGAGCGGCAGCCCCGCAGGCGCTGGCCATTGTTGCTGTTCCTGCACGCTTCGGAGGAGCGGGGCACCGATCGGGAATTGCTCAAGAAACACGGGCCGCTCAAGCTGATTGTGCGCGGACAGCAATTTCCGTTCATGGTCCTGGCGCCGCAGTGCCCGGCAAACCGGTCCTGGAACAGCCGCGCGTTGCTGGCGTTGGTGGATGCCGTCTGCGCCCACAACCGGGTGGATGAGCGGCGACTCTATGTCACCGGCATCAGCATGGGCGGGTACGGCACGTGGGCGCTGGCGCTGGCGCAACCGGACCGATTCGCGGCGATCGTGCCGATCTGCGGCGGCGGCCGGCCGTTGTTGGCCAAGAAGATTGTCCACCTGCCCGTCTGGGCGTTCCATGGCGCCAAGGATGACGTGGTGCCGCTGGCCGAGTCGGAACGAATGATCCACGCGTTGAAGAACGCCGGGGCCAAACACGTCAAATTCACGGTGTACCCGGAGGCCGGTCACGATGCGTGGACGGAAACCTATGAGAACCCGGCGGTGTTCCACTGGTTATTGAAACAAAGGAAACGATGAAACACATCATACTTGGTCTGATCCTGACGTTGACGGCGACACTGGCGGGGGCCGATTCCACCAACACGTTCACCATCGCCACCTACAACGTCGAAAACTGGAACTCCATCGAGCGCAACCGCAAACCCGACCAACCCAAACCGGCCAAGGAGAAGGAGGGCGTGTGGGCGGCGCTCGCGGCCGTCAAGCCGGATGTGCTGGGCCTGCAGGAAATGGGCACCACCAACGACCTCGCCGAGTTCGTGGCCGGCCTGCGCGCGCGCGGACTCGATTATCCCTACGCCGAGTGGGTGCAAGGCCTGGATACGAACCGGCATGTCGCGTTGCTCTCGCGGTTCCCGATCACGCACCGGTTTTCGGCGACCAACGACACCTACCAGCTCGACCATCACCCCGCCCGCGTCTCTCGCGGCATCCTCGACGTGCAGGTGCAGGTCAATCCGACGTATTCATTCCGGGTCATCGTGCTGCACTTGAAATCCCGGCGCGCCGTGGAGGGCGCCGACCAGGCGGCGATGCGCCTCGAAGAGGCCAAACTCGCCCGCCGGCACATTGACCGCATTTTGGCCGACAATCCCCGGCAGAACCTCATTGTGCTGGGCGACTTCAACGACACGCCCGACGCCGCGCCGGTGCAGACGATTGCCGGGACCAGTTCGACGACGCCGTTGTATGTCCTACCGGCGAAGACCGCCAAAGGCTATCAGGGCACCCATTTCTGGATGGCCAAAAAGGAATGGAGCCGGATTGACTACCTGATGGTCAGTCCCGGCATGTCCAACGAGTACATGACCGGCACCGCGACGATTTACGAAGGCACCGGCGCGTGGGAAGGCAGCGACCACCGCCCCGTTGTCGGGACGTTTTACGCCACCGACCGCGATCCGCAACCGTGACCGGCTGGTGATCTGTCAAAGCTGATTGCAAGGGTGGTCGGAGGGACGCGCTTCCGCGCGTCCGGTGCCGATCTGCGGCCACGCAGAAGCGTGGCCCTCCCAATCAAGTTTGACAGAGCACTAGTCTTGACCGCGGAGGCGGAACTCGCGGGCGGCGTGTTCGTACCACAACTCGCTCGGCAAGCGTTGGCCGAACTGCGCAAGGAACTGCCGGTTCTGGTTCTGTTCCTCCAACCATTCCTCGGTGTGAATGGCGTGCAGATCCGACCAACTGGCGCGCGGGAATTGCAGGCCGTCCCAGTCAATGCTGTCGTAAGGCGGCACCCAACCGAGCGGCGTGCGGATCGCCTCGGCCTGGCCGCGGCAACGGGCGAGCGCCCACAACAAAATGCGCAGGTTCTCGCCAAAACCGGGCCAGATGAACCGGCCCTCGTCGTCGCGGCGGAACCAGTTCACGCGAAAGACCTTGGGCCGGTGGGGGATTTTTTTGCCCATCTCGAGCCAGTGGCGGAAGTAGTCGGCCATGTTGTAGCCGCAGAACGGCAACATCGCCATCGGGTCGTGCCGGACCTCGCCGATCTTGCCGAACTGCGCGGCAGTGCGCTCGGAGGACATCGTGGCGCCGACATAGACGGCGTGTTGCCAGTCGAAGCACTGGTAAATTAACGGCGCCAGCCGGGCGCGCCGGGTGCCGAAGAAAATCGCCGTGAGCGGCACCCCTTGCGGGTCCTGCCAGTGGGGGGAAATGGACGGGCACTGGCGGGCGGGCGCGGTGAACCGGCTGTTGGGGTGCGCCGCGTCCACTTTCTTGCCCTGTTCGTCGGTCTTGCCGGGATACCACGGTTGGCCCTTCCAATCCAGCGCCTGCGCCGGGGGGGCGTCATCGCCTTGTTCCCACCAGACGGTGCCGTTGGGCAAGAGCGCGGTGTTGGTAAAAATGGTGTTGCGCTGGATGGTCTTCACCGCGTTGGGATTGGATTTCGAGTTCGTGCCGGGGGCGACGCCAAAGAAACCGGTTTCGGGGTTGATCGCCCATAATCGGCCATCGGGACCGATGCGCATCCAGGCGATGTCGTCGCCGACGGTCCAGACTTTGTAGCCTTTCCTGGCGAGGTCGGGCGGCGGGACGAGCATGGCGAGGTTGGTTTTGCCGCAGGCACTCGGAAACGCGCCGGCGATGTAGTCCACCTGCCCGTCGGGATGTTCCACGCCCAGAATCAGCATGTGCTCGGCGAGCCAGCCTTCCTGCCGGGCGTGGTAGCTGGCAATGCGCAGGGCAAGACATTTTTTGCCGAGCAAGACGTTGCCGCCATAGCCGGAGCCGACGCTCCAAATGGTGTTGTCCTCGGGGAAATGGAGGATGAGGCGTTTATTGATATCGAGGTCGGCCTTGCTGTGGAGGCATTTGGTGAACACCCCGTTGGTGCCGAGCACGTCGAGCACGGCGGTGCCGACACGCGTCATGATGAGCATGTTGAGCACGACGTAGATGCTGTCGGTCAGTTCCACGCCGATTTTGCTGAACGGCGAGCCGACCGGCCCCATCGAGAAGGGGATCACATACATCGTCCGGCCCTTCATCGCGCCGGTGAAGTATTGCCGGGCCTGGTCGTAGGCTTTTTCGGGCGGCATCCAGTTGTTGGTCGTGCCGGCGTCTTCCTCGCGGGCGGAGCAGATGTAGGTCAACCCTTCGGTGCGCGCCACATCGTTGACGGCGGTCCGGTGGTACAAACAGCCCGGCAACAGTTTCTGGTTGAGTTCGATGACCTCGCCGGACTTGATGGCCTCGGCGGTGAGCTGCTGCCGCTGTCCATCGGTGCCGTCAATCCAGACAATCTTGTCCGGCTGGCACATCGCGGCCATCTCTTTGATCCAGTGATCCAGTTCTTTGTGTCGGTTCATAGTGGCTGTTCCCTGATTTTGCGGCGGCACATTAGCAGGTGAGCCGGCCGATTTCCACAAAGATTGCTCGGTCACTTGATTTTTTCGTGAAACGAATTAGCATGTACGCCCGTGGGCATCCTGCGAAACATCTGGGTCGCGCTCGGCCTGTGTGTCACGGCCGCGGCCGCGTCACCGGTCGGAATTGATGAGCGCCTGGGACAAATGGTACCGTTGGAAACCGTGTTCAGGGACGAGGCGGGCAAGCCGGTGCCGTTGCGGGCGGTGGTGACGAAGCCGACGTTGCTGTTGCTGGTGTATTACGAGTGCCCGTCCATCTGTAATCCGTTGATGAATTCATTGGTCGAGACGTTGAATCGGACGGATTTGGTGCCGCTGCGGGATTTTCAGGTGGTAACGGTGTCGTTCGATGAAACGGAAACCGCCCCGCTCGCGGCCCGCAAAAAGGAAAATTATCTCAAGGCGTTCCAGCGCCCGTTCCCGCCCGAAGCGTGGCACTTTTTGACCGGCGAGAAAAAGTCCATTGACGCGCTCACCGACGCGGTTGGGTTCCGGTTCCAACGAACCGGGAAGGACTTCAACCATGCCGGGGCGATCATCGTGTTGTCGCCGGAAGGCAAGATTGTCCGGTATCTGCACGGGATTTCGTTCATGCCGTTCGACATCAAGATGTCGTTGATTGAGGCGTCAAAAGGCAAGACGATGCCGGCGGTCAACCGGATGCTGGCCTTCTGCTACTCGTATGATCCCGAAGGCCGGAAGTACACGTTCAATCTCCTGAAGGTGGCCGGGATTTCCATGGTCACCTTTATCGGGTTGTTCGTCGCGTGGCTCGTCGTCACCACGAAGAGGCAGAAGGCGTGAGCTACCTCGAACCCCAGGGCCGGTACCGTGGACTTGCCGGCTGGATTTTCTCCACCGACCACAAACGCATCGGGGTCCTGTATTTGTGGAGCATTCTGTCGTTTTTCAGCGTCGGCGTGCTCTTTGGCGTGCTGATGCGTTTGAAGATGCTCTGGCCGGGCGAGCACCTGTACAGTCCGCAGATGTACAACGCGCTGTTCACGCTGCACGGCGTCATCCAGATTTTTCTGTTCATCATTCCCGGCATCCCGGCGGTGTTCGGCAACTTTTTCCTGCCGCTGCAAATCGGCGCGAAAGACGTGGCGTTCCCGCGCCTGAATCTGTTGTCGTGGTGGTTTTACATCGCCGGCGCGGCTCTGGCCTTGACGTCGTTGTTCCTGGCCGGCGGGCCGCCGGATACCGGGTGGAGTTTCTACGTGCCGTACAGCGTGCGCACGACCACCAACGTCGTCATGCCGGTGTTCGCGGCGTTTGTGCTTGGGTTCTCCTCAATTCTTACCGGGCTGAATTTCATCACCACGATCCACCGGCTGCGCGCGCCGGGGATGTCGTGGTTCAAGATGCCGCTGTTTGTGTGGTCGTTGTACGCGACGGCGTGGATTCAGATTTTGGCGACGCCGATTCTCGGCATCACGCTGTTGCTGATCATGGGCGAACGGCTGTTGAACCTCGGCTTGTTCGATCCCGGCCGCGGTGGCGATCCGTTGTTGTACCAGCACCTCTTTTGGATCTACTCGCACCCGGCCGTGTACATCATGATCCTGCCGGCGATGGGCGTGATCTCGGAAATCATCCCAACATTCAGCCGGAAAAACATTTACGGCTACAAAGCCATTGCGTTTTCGAGCATGGCCATCGCGTTTGTCGGTTATCTGGTCTGGGCGCATCACATGTTCACGTCCGGCATGAGCGATTTTGCCCGGGCGCTGTTTTCGTTGCTGACGTTTCTGGTGGCGATTCCCAGCGGCGTGAAGGTGTTCAACTGGGTCGCCACGATGTACAAAGGTTCGATCAAGGTCGAGCCGCCGATGCTCTTCGCGATGACGTTCATTTTCCTGTTCAGCATCGGCGGGCTGACCGGGTTGATGCAGGGGGCGCTGGGCACGAACATCAACGTCCACGAAACCTACTACGTGGTCGGCCATTTCCATTACACGATGTTCGGCGGGACCGGCATGGGATTGTTTGCGGCGCTGCTGTACTGGTTTCCCAAGATGACCGGCAAGATGTACAACAAACGCGCCATCGTCGTCGCCTGGGCGTGCATCTTTGTCGGATTCAACCTGCTTTACTTCACGATGATGGTGATGGGCTGGCTCGGCATGCCGCGCCGCTACTACGCTTACCTGCCGCAATACCAGCCGTTCCACATCGTCGCGACCATTGGCTCGTGGTTTTTGGCAGCCGGCATCTTCATGTTCCTGTACGCATTCCTCCGCGCGCTCCGCAAAGGCACACCAGCCGGCGCGAACCCGTGGGGCGGCACGACGCTCGAATGGACCACCGCTTCGCCGCCGCCGCTGGAGAACTTCCACGAAATCCCGACCGTCACGCGCGGGCCGTATGACCATACCGGGAGGGCCGACGCTTGAGCACCGCCGCCGCGACCCTGTCCATCGAGCACGCGCACGTTGACCCCAAAGGCTCGCGCATCGGGATGTGGCTGTTTCTGTTCACGGAACTGCTGCTGTTCGGCGGCTTGTTTCTTCTGTACGCGGTGTACCGGGCCAAGTTCCCGGCCGATTTCCACTACGCCGCGAAAAACCTCGATCTCACCATCGCCGCGTTCAACACCGTGTTGCTGCTCACGAGCAGCCTGACGATGGTGCTTGGCGTCGGCCTGCTCGAACGACGGCAACGCAAGGCCTCGGTGTTGTTCATCGTGCTGACGATCCTGATGGGCGCAGTCTTTCTCGTGAACAAATACGTCGAGTGGTCGCACAAGATTCATCTCCACCTCTATCCCGGCTCCGCCGAACTCGCCGACCGCACGATGGGCGAAAACATTTTCTACGGCCTGTACTACGCCATGACCGGCCTGCACGGTATCCACGTCATCGCCGGCATGATCATCCTCGGGTTCATGGTGGCCATGTTGCGCCGGCCGCCCCAACGCACCGTGGCGGTGCCGGTCGAGACGCTGCCCGGCATGGCCGACAAGAACGT
>Ga0207433_10003184_pt1 | contig 32008 bp, 29 predicted proteins | sample YelNatPaOPGAMG01_FD_187559 | JGI IMG/M metagenome (GOLD analysis project Ga0207433, IMG submission 187559) | Hot spring thermophilic microbial communities from Obsidian Pool, Yellowstone National Park, USA - OP-RAMG-01 (SPAdes) (version 3) | ecosystem: Environmental > Aquatic > Thermal springs... | reverse complement strand
TATTCTGCTGCAAATCTCTTTAATGCCCTTATTGCAATTGGCTCTCCACCCTGGCCTGCACGACATTTTGCTTCACAGGGATGGTTACATACCCTGCCGCAGACGCTTAACAATGGATTGTCTTTAATGATTATTTCATAGGCTTTATCAAATTCACCATGTGCAATATACCCTATATAAGCAGGTACTTCAGTACTAATAGGACAGGCATGCTGGCAAGGAGAAGAGATAATATTCTTGCATACTACAGCCGGGCACCTTTTGTATTTGATATGGGCGATGTATTCATCCCGAAAATATCTTAGCGTAGATAGAACAGGGTTCGGTGCGGTCTGGCCAAGGCCACACATTGATGCATCCTTAACCGCATAGGCGAGTTCTTCAAGCACTTCAAGGTCTTCCATTGTTCCTTCACCATCAGTTATCTTGCAAAGAATCTCCCACATCCTCTGTGTTCCCTCACGGCAGGAAAGGCACTTACCACAGGATTCATCCCTCAAGAAGTTCATAAAATATTTTGCAACATCAACCATACAGGTATCTTCATCCATTACAATCATTCCACCTGAACCCATTATTGAGCCGGCTTTTTTTAGACTTTCGTAATCTATGGGCAGGTCAAGGAGTTTTTCTGGAATACATCCCCCAGACGGGCCTCCGGTCTGAACTGCTTTAAACTTTTTGCCCTTTGGAATTCCGCCGCCAATTTCATAGATTATGTCTTTTAATTTAATACCCATTGGCACTTCAACAAGTCCGGTGTTATTAATCTTGCCAACGAGTGAAAATATCTTTGTCCCTTTGCTTGTCTCGGTTCCGATAGAAGAAAACCACTTTGCACCCTTCTCAATTATCTGAGGAACATTTGCCCAGGTCTCCACATTATTAATGACCGTTGGTTTACTCCATAAACCTTTTTGAACTGGATAGGGTGGACGCTGCCTTGGAATTCCAATTCTTCCTTCAATTGCTGCGATAAGAGAAGTTTCTTCACCAGAAACAAAAGCACCTGCACCTCTACAGACTTCAATGTCAAAATCAAAGCCTGTGCCAAGGATATCCTTCCCGAGCAATCCATATTCCCTTGCCTGTTCAATAGCAAGTTTGATGCGCTTTAATGCTAATGGATATTCGGTCCTCACATATACATAACCCTTCTTTGCACCGATTGCCTTTGCTCCTATAATCATTCCTTCAATGACTGCATGGGGGTCGGCCTCTAAGACACTCCGGTCCATAAATGCACCAGGGTCACCCTCATCACCATTACAGATGATATATTTTTCATCACCTGGTTGCATTCTACATCGCTCCCATTTCAAACCGGTTGGAAATCCCGCACCACCACGACCCCGTAAGCCAGATTCTTTTATCTCCTGTATTATCTCCTCTGGCGTCATCTTTGTGAGTGCCTTCTCAAGCGCCTTATATCCATCAAATGCAATATATTCTTCTATATTTTCTGGGTCAATGCGACCACGATTGCGGAGAACTATCAATCTTTGATGTTTGAAAAATCCTATGTCCGACATCTTTGGAACTGGCATTGTTTCTGCAGGTGGTGTATACATCAGTTTTTTAACAGGCCTTCCTTTTATAAGGTGTTCTTCTACGAGTAGAGGCACATCCTCTTTTTTCAATCTTTGATAGAATATCCCATCCGGCTGAACTACCACAATAGGTCCACGCTCACAGAATCCATTACAACCTGTAGCGATGACTGCCACTTCATCCTGTAATTTTCGTTTGTTTATCTCTTTTAATAGTGCCTCACGGATTTCATACGAACCACCTGCAACACAACCAGTTCCAGCACAGACCAGAAGGTGTAATCTATAGTGCTTCAAATAAACCTCCCTTTCATGATTAAATGCCTAAAGATTAAATGCCTAAAAGTCCAAAACGCCTAAATACCTAAAGATTATTGAAGGCACTGTCAACCTTATAAACAAAATCGTCCAATGTTAATGAACCGTCGGCTTCCTCAAGATTAGAACCCACAGAAGTTCCAGATTTGCAGAGTTGCCTTTTTATAACCTTGCTCTTCTCAGTATCAGGCATCATTGATGCAAGCTTTAAAATTCTTAGTGCGAACCTATAAGTTCTTTCTTTCAGTTTATCGCTTATGCTATAATTTTTCTCAACCCTTTTAGGCATTTAGGTATTTAGGCATTTAGGTATTTTTTTTTCAATGCGTTGTCTCACTCCCTACTGCAAGGGCGTATTCGGTTACAATATTTCCTTTAAGAATATGCTCGGAGAATATTTTTTTTATCTTCTCTGGAGTCAAATCCACATATTTTACCGGCGGTTTATCAACAAGTTCCACAGTTACCATTGGCTCCCGACTGCACAGCCCAGCACAACCTGATGTGGTAACGATGACATCTTTTACCTTTCTCTTTTCAATCTCTTCCATTACCGCACTCAAGATATCACGGGCACCCGCAGCAATACCACAAGTTCCCATATGAACCGTTATCCTTGCCCTTGCTTTACCTTCTCTAAGCACCCTTGTTCGGGCGACCTTTTCCCTTATTTTTTCAAGGTCACCAATTTTAAGTTTTTTCATTGTTCTCTCCTTTTTTGAATATATAATAAATATAGTTGTTGCGGACAGGGGCAAGCCGTGTCCCTACAATGAATTTGCTGTTTTCCAAAACCTCTTTCATACCGCCACACCTATTTCCTTCAACCCCTTTTTTATCCGGGTTCTCAAAAAATTTAGCACCTCAGGTTCATTTATCATAATACTATTTAGTTTTTTCTTTATTTCTTTTGTATTCAAAACGAACTCATTTTTGTTCTTTTTGTGAATGTATATAAAATCTATATCCTGTGCCTTTGTTGCTAATAGTGCCATTATTGTCTCTATTATATTGCCCATTGGTTTTCGGTCAATATGGTTATATTTTAAATTGGCAGAGACCGCTGTCCCTTTTTTGAGTTTAGACCTTATTTCAATCTTACCGTCTGCCTCTTTTACTGTCTGGGCAAATAGTGATAAACCCAATCCTACCCTGCGCACAGTCTTTGTTGTGTAAAATGGGTCAAGAACCTTTTTCAATGTCTCTTTGTCCATCCCCTTGCCATTGTCCTTTATTTTGATTTTCAGTTGATTGTGCTCAATATCCTCATCAATCATAATTTCAATCTTTGTTGCCCCGGCATCTATGGAGTTTTCCACAATATCAAGGATGTGGAGAGATAAGTCCTGCATCAGAAACCCCCAAAATTAAATCCCAATCCGCCAAAAAGAGTGGCGGACCAAACACCAAATTCCAAACAATATTTAAATTCAAAATTCCAAATATAAATAAAAGAAAAAATATAAAAGAAACAAAATACATCAATCCGCCACACATCCGCCAAAAATCGTGGCGGATGACGGATTGAAACCCCCACGCCTCACCCTTCCCTCTCCCCGTTAAAGCGGGGAGAGGATTAAGGTGAGGGGTTCTGTAGTATTTTTCTATAATGAGAAATTCCATTGCTTTTAAATATTGGAATTTGGGATTTGGATTTTATTCATAAATTATTGCCCGACCGTTTTCCCTTTTGAGTGCCATTATTATTTCCGTAACATTAGGTTCTTCAAGGAAAAAAGTTGTTGTTGTTCTGCCAATATCTTCAAGGAAATGGGCATCAGAACTCTTAAGCAGTGGGAATCTTCTAATTTCAGGAAATCTTCTATGTGCTTCCTTTATAGTAATATTGGGAGAGATTTCCAGGGCATCAAAATTTAAATCATCTGGGATGAATCCGAGCTGGCTAATAATACTAAAACTCTCACGGTCAATATGTGAGGCGATCGCTATCCCCCCGAGTCTATGTATTTCATCAACGACCTCTCTTATGGATAGACTGGATGCACCTATGAGCATTTTATCATTGTATCCTTCAACCTCGTCAAATTCGTTGGCAATGATCTGTTCACCGAAGAGTTCAGGATTATTCTTTTCACTTGGTAATGTCTGATAAATGAGTTCCTGTAATTTCAATACCGCACTTATCTCATCAAAAATACCGAGAATATGAACCTCTTCCTTTGTGGAGATTTCCATACCTGGAAGGACCGTTAAAGACGGACAGTGATAATCCGCCACACAACATGGCGGACTGCCCCTAAAGACCACTCCCTTATTCTTCTTTCTCTCCGTTTTAGCGGTGAGAGGATTAAGGTGAGTGGTTCTTGCAGCATTAATAGTGTATTGAACATTCTCGGCTGAATTATGGTCACAGATTCCAATTATATTAAGCATCTTATCTCTGGCCTTTTCTACTATTCTTTTTGGTGACATCGTTAAATCTCCGCAGGGTGAAAGGCAGGTATGAATATGGAGGTCGGTATGGTAACATTTTAACATTTACCTTTTATCCCCATCTCATACAATCTACCGACAATCTCAAAACCGGATAATTCGGTTGTCATTATTGGGATTTTCTCCTGTTCAGCCCTTTTTAAAGTTTCAGGTTCAGGCTTGCGATTTCCAACTATGATTACACCTGATACTTCTTTTAAAACAGCAACCGCAACAATATTGGGATGTGTCTGTAAAGTAACCCATATATCACCTTTTTTTGCATTCGCCATTACATCACTCAAGAGGTCGCTCACATATCCACCACTGACATTACGGTCTGTAAATTTTTCACCACATTCTATCTTCAGATTTAAATTTTTTATTATTTCAGAAAGTTTTAATATCTTCATAGATTTGATTCTCCTAAGAATACACACCTACCAACCGTAAGCCCCTGTTCATTACGGACAAGGTCTTCGGCAAATGTTTCACAATCCGGGGAACCACATACTCCACAGTTGATTCCGGGCAATGTCTTAAGTATTTTTTCTTTCTTCTTTAGTTTTTTTATCGCCTCATTCTTGTTTGAATCAAGGGGTGGGAATGGTTTAGGCTTTATATCCCTCTCAAATGAAAAGAAATTTTCATCATATAGTTGCTTTACATAATTTGTATCAATGCGATTTTTCCCGCCGAATCTCCTTATCAAACTGAGAACCGTGCTTTTTGCCAGAAACCTATTTTCTACTGTTAACGGACCACCAATACAACCATCAGGGCAGATGAGACATTCAAGATAATCAATATTTTTTATCTTCCCGCTCTCTACATCATTTAGAATCTTTATTGTATCATAGACTCCAGAAACAGAAACCAAAAAATCACTCTTTATACCTCTTATCTCCCCGCCGGAAATTGCCCAACCAATACCTATGCCACTCACCTGGCTCTGTGTATGCAACAAAAAATTTTTTTCTCTGTTTTTCAATCTTGCCATCACCTGATTATAGATTTCCTTTATTGAAATTGCACCGTCAAGATATGATTTCTCCATTGTCTCCGGTTTGTTTATAGAGACCATTTTTGCGGCGCACGGCGTAATATGGAATATGCCGATATCTGATTCAGGTATTTTATATTCCCTGGATAATTCCTTTCTTAAATTTTTGGCTGCAATTTCCCTTGGTGGTTCCATTTTGATTATAAGTGATACGAGATCCGGAAATAATCTTTGAATTAAACGAACTACAACAGGGCAGGTTGAAGAGATTATCGGTCTTGGTGAGGGATTTCTTTCAAGATATTCCTGTATCGCAATTGAGGCCATCTCACACACGAGTGCTTCATCATAGACATAATCAAAGCCGAGATCCTTTAATGCATAAAGGATTTCATCTGGCATATAACCAGGACCAAATTGGGAATAGATAACGGGGCTTGGCAAAGCAACTTTCATTTTAAACTTATTAATATCAGAAGATTTGGTGGTTAGAGGGGTTATTGCATTATATGGACAGATCCTGAGACACTCGCCACAATCAATACACCGTTCTCCAATGACTACCGCCTTTCTTTGCTTAATCCTTATTGCCTTGGTTGGGCAGGCTTTCATACAGACGACACAGCCGATGCATTTTGTTTCATCTATTTTGACTGAATGGTATATCTGTTCACTCATCTTTGTTATTCAGGTTTATTATTATTTCCAGATTTGTTCCTTTATTCACCGTAGAATTGATATTAAAAATATCAGCATTTTTCTTAATGTTTGGTAAACCCATCCCTGCACCAAATCCCATTTCCCTCATCTCTGGGGTAGCGGTAGAATATCCAGGTTGCATTGCCAATTCTATATCCGGTATCCCTGGTCCTTCATCATCAACCTTTATGATTACTTTATGGGGTGTTAGAATCAGTTTCATTATCCCTTTTTTTGCATACATAACAACATTCATCTCTGCTTCATAAGATGCGATTGCAACCCTGCGGATGATATCGGGTTCAAGTCCAATCTCTTTCAAAATATTTTTAACCCTGCAGGAGGCAGAACCACCATTTACGAAGTCTCCTCCGGCGATTTCAAATTCCTCATAAAGGATCGCTTCCTGTTCCATATTCTGACTTAGGCTTTCCCAAGCCACAAGAATATAACAATCCACAGGCTTCAAACATAGATAGGTTAGAAGAAAGCAAAGGAATTTTACAAGACTCGGCAAGTTTTATAGTTTCTTCATCAGGGGTTTTACCCCGAACAAAAATAATCGCCTTTATGCCTGCAATCTCACAGGTTCTAACCACCTGGTTATTAGTCAATCCGGTGACAAGTAGTTCTGCAGGAGTTTTTGAGTTCAGAACATCGCTCATCAGATCCGATGCGATTATATTATTTATCTCAATATCAATTGAAATTTGGGAAGTTAGGATATTTGCTTTAAGTATTTCTTTAAGTTGGTTGAGTTTCACTTTGTCCTACGAGTGGTTTGCTTTTTCTGTTTTCCCTTTCCCTTTTTTGTTTTGATTATATCACTTAAAATCTTATCTGCCTTTTGTATAGTAGTCTGGGCATTGTATTTTCCATCAACCACGACCACTGGTGCCAGGGCACAACATCCAAGGCAGTTTACTGTTTCTAAGGAGACATTTTTATCTGGAGTAGTCTGCCCTGCACGGATATGGAGTTTTTCTTCAAACCGATTAAGCACGCTCGGTGAACCGCGAACGTGGCAGGCAGTTCCCATACACACGGTGATGTTATGTTTTCCTGGTTCTACCAATTTGAATGCCCTATAGAATGTGGCAACGCTATAGACATCAATGAGAGGAACACAGATTTTTTCTGAAACAAGTCTAAGGGCTTCCTGCGGGAGCCAGTTATATTTCTCCTGTATGTCCTGAAGTATTGATAACAAGGCACTCTTCTTATAATCATATTTCTTCAATATAGTTTCAATCTCTTTTCTGTTGATCTCCATATATCTATCTCCTTTTTGCGTTAGAAATTATATTCAATCCTGGCAAAAAGTCAACAAAATAGTGTGATTAACAGCTTTGCAGAATGAACTTTTAAATTTTTTTGCTAAGTGGGTAATTTATCTTGGGGGTAGACTTCTCCTATCCTATAGGGAGATACAACCTCGGTATTTAATTGAAATCAGGAGGTATTAAAGCGAATTTGAATACGCTTAGTGATAAGCCTCTCAAACTCGCCCGGTCAATTCAATTTTCTTAACAACAAACCCTTGAATTTCTAATAGTTTTGTGATATAATCTATGGGCATTGGTTGACCTCTTTTTTGTATTTTTAAGAAGTATTATATCAACCAATGCCTAATTTTTCAATACTTTTATCTATTCAACATTTCAACATGAGCCCTTTACTATTGAATTTCAAAAAATATGTCCAAAAAAGTGGGGGAGTGGTGAGTTTTATTCACTGTTGACAAATCAGAAAAATAGTATAGACTATTATACAATGGCATCGGTGAAGAGGATACATAAATTTAGAGTTATTGAAAGAATTGAGAAGGGGAATTATTCCGAGGTCTATAAGGTGATGGACAGAGATAGAATTCTGATTTTGAAGATTGCACGAGAAGGTTGTCCTGAATTCAATAGTTTGCTCGCCCGTGAGTTTCAGATCCTTTCCAATATAAACCACCCAAATATTGTGAGGGTTTATGAGTATGAGATGAGTGAAGATAATCGTTCATTCTTTACGATGGAATATATAAATGGAAGACCGATAAATGAATATTTTAATAGATTCAATGAGGAGTTTATTAATGCAATGATACAGGTGATAAATGCACTTGCTGCATTCCATAACAAGGGTTTTGTGCATAGCGATTTGAAGCCCGAACACATCATATATGATGCTAAAAATAAAAAGGCAGTGATTATTGACTTTGGATTTGCTGGTATCACAGCCCATCAGATAAGGGCATCAGGGACATTAGGTTATATTGCACCTGAGATTTTAAAAGGGATAGGTTCTGATCAGCGGAGTGATCTATATTCCCTTGGTGTGATAATCTATGAAATTCTTACCGGCAATAAACCTTTATTACCTTATAGCCCTGTTAAAGATATACCTGATGTATTGAATAAAACAATTGAAAGGCTTCTATCCGAAGAACCAAATCTCAGACCCACAGCACCAGAACTATATGAAACATTGATTAATCTCCTTCCTCGGAAGGAGATTGAATCACTCCAGTATAAAATATATCCACCACCCACTGTATTTGTTGAAATTCCTGAAATCATTGATAAACTAATGCGCCTGGAGGGTGAGTCTGTGGTCGTTTTTGGTGAACTTGGTGCAGGAAAGACGAGGTTATTAAAAGAACTGAAATATAGATTCCTCTTTAAAAATACCGATGTCCTATTATGCACCGTCAATCAAGGTGTGTCCTTATACGATGCAATCTGTGACTTTATAGGTTTTAAAGATATAAATTTTATGGATAAAGCCGATAAACTTCAGATTTATATGGAGATAGCCGAAAGGTTGATTGAGTTTGCAAAGGACCGGAGTGTAGTGCTCTTGGTAGACGATATTGATAACCTTACTGATTATGAACTCGGTCTGTTCCGTTATATTGCTCATAGTGTTGATGGTACAAAGATTACTGTGATTGGAACTTCAAAGGTTGAACCGAGGATAAGAGAACTAAACCTCTTTGAACTCTATCTCAGGCATTTTACAAAGGAAGAGGTAAGAACTTTAATTGAGAGAACATATTTTGAACTAAATGTAAAAGGCAAAGATGGACTTGATACTTTCACAGAATGGCTTCATAGTTTTACTGGAGGGAATCCATTCTTCATTGTTGAAACCTTAAAAAACCTGTATGAACAGGATATTCTTAGATTTGAAGATAACAAGTGGCAGATTGATATGAACTTGTTAAAGGAATTCAAGCCACCTACAGGGATTGAAGAGATAATCTCAAATCGGATTAAAGGATTGAATGAGGAGGAGTCAAAGGTTTTAAAGGTCCTATGCATTGCCGGGCAGCCAATATTCCTTCCAATTCTGAATAAGATATTCCCAGCGAGTGGAAATATTTCAATTGAGGTTCTAAAACTTTTGGGACTTATAAAAGAGGAGAAGTTATGTGGACAAAGGGCGTTTTTGCCCTCAAGCCAGACTGTGAAGATGATAATGGAGAAGGATTTAACCCCGGATGAATTATACAATTTCTCCTTTGAACTCATAAAGGCGATAGAAGGAACTGGTGTGGATGAGAGGTTCTATCCATTGCTTGGGAGGTTATATGGGAATATTTATGACAGGCATAATGCTTATAAGTATCTCATTGCATCAGCGAAATATTTTGAAGGAACAAATGACTATATCTCAGCAATCAAATATTATGAGGATTCTTTAAATTATTGCAAGGATGTTGAACCCGGCAGGTATTATGAAATGTTGCTTAAACTCGGTGACTTGCACCTCAGGTTAAATGAGAATGGGAAAGCGATTGGATACTATAAGGAGGTGATAAATGGTTCTGAGGAATTGAAGGCAGAATCACTCTTTGGAATTGCCAATGCTTATTTCGGAATTGGTGAATATAAAGAGGCAATAAATTATTTTGAAGATATTATAAAGAAATCTAATATAAAACCAGAGAGATATGTGGAGATACTTTGCATCTACGGTTATCTCCTTTCTTATATAAAAAATTTTGTAAAGGGCGAAGCGGTTCTTAAGGAATCCCTTGATTCCAGTCGCAGGATTGGTAACCCGCATCTTGAGGCTAAAGCACTTTACAACCTTGCCACACTGGAGTGGTTCAGAAATGATTTTGAAAGGGCAGAGGAATACTGTCTTGAATCACTGGAGATTTCTGAGAAACACAGTTTGAATGATAAGTCCGGTTATTCTGCGAACCTCCTTGGTTCATTATATATGCAGAAAGGGGATATTGAAAATGCCTTATTATATATTGATAAGGCGATTGAGATATTTAAAAAGATAAAGGTGATGAGTGCACTTGAAACAGCACTCCTTAATAAATCCCTCTGCCTTTTATATAAAGGTGATATTGAAAGAGCCTATGAAATCCTTGAGATCGTTTATAAAGATGCCCTGAAGTCCGGTTCAAAACATCTCCAGGGTGTAGCACTTTTGAATTTAGGGACGGTATTTGAAGACGCAGGAAACCTTGATAAGGCGATTGAATACTACCAGAAGGTATTAGAAATCCGACCTGATTCAACCTATGCAATTCACAATCTCTCAATGGCCTATCTTAAAAAGGGTGATTTCTACAGGGCAAAGGATATTCTAACATCTGGTATTAAGAATTTTGAAGACCCTTATTACCTTTCAGGTATGGGAATTATTTCTCTAATGATGGGCAGGATAGAAGAGGGAGAAAGGTATATAGAGGAATCTGTAAAGTTGATAGAGGAAAAACCCACTGAAATCTCAAGGAAGATTGATATCTATCTAAATGCTGTCCTGTTCTATTATGAGAAAAAGGATTTTGAGAGGGCACACAATTATGCACTCAAAGGAGAATCGGTCAGCCCTTCCTTATCAAAGGAGAGGATAATCTTTAAGACATTGATAGAGGTAAATGGATTCCTATCCGGCAGGGTAAAAAAATTGGATATTGAGGATTTGATTAAAGGATTAAAAGAGAAGAATTATCTGTATTATTATGCCTTGCTAAAACGGATAGAGATTGAGGCAAGGTTTGAAAAAGGAATTGGAACAGAGGATATTGGAAGGATTGCAGAGGATTTATCCTCACTCGAACGAATATTAAATACAATGGGCGCAGGGTTTGAACTCTCAAGGGTCCAGAGACTCCTTCTCAAATCCTATCCCATTATTGTCAGTGACTATTCAAAGAGGTCAATTTCAAGGGAGTATCTTGATACATTCTCAAGACTTGCCCAGATAATAGATAGTAAACTTGGTGATGAAGATTTTATAAGCGAAGTCCTTGATCTGATTATATCGGCAACAGGTGCTGAACGGGGTGCAATATTTATAAATACCGAGCATGGAATGGAGTTTGTGACCGGCAGGAATATGGATAAGGGAACGATAAAGGATGCGTTTGAACTATCAAAGACTGCGATTGCAGAACTTGATAAGGAGGGGATTGTATTCGTGCCTGATGCCATCAGTGACCCGAGATTCAATGCCAGAAAGAGTGTCCTTTTAAATCAGATAAGGACCATATTGTGCATACCCCTTGTTGTTGAAAAGAATATTATTGGTGCAATATACCTTGATTCAAGGATTACAGGCTCAATGTTTAATGAAAGGGATAAGGATTTTTTAATGGCAGTCTCAAAGATACTCGCATCAATAATTGACAAATCAATGGTCTTTGAGAATCTGCGTGAAGAACTCAAAAGTTTGAGGGATGGTTATGTGCTTGAGATTGGAAAAGGTTATATACTTGGAAAGTCAAGGGCAATAAAGAGGATACACAAACTTATTGATGCCCTTGGACCTTCTGATTCACCAATCCTTATAACCGGGGAGACGGGTGTTGGTAAAGGGATGATTGCAAGGCTCATCCACTTGAAGAGCAAGAGGAAGGATAAGAAGTTTGTAAGTATAAACTGCGGAACAATCCCTGAGACACTCCTTGAATCAGAACTATTCGGACATAAAAGGGGTGCATTCACAGGTGCACTTACGGATAAGAAAGGTTTACTTGAAGAAGCAGAAGGGGGCACAGTATTTTTTGATGAGATTACAAATACCAGTCCTGCATTCCAGGCAAAGATGCTTGAGGCGATAGATGAGAAGGTAATCAGACGCCTTGGTGAGACCCAGACCAGGCAGATAAATGTCCGTTTCCTCTTTGCTACAAATAAGGATATTGATATTGAAGTTGAAGAAGGTAGATTCAGAAAGGATTTATTTTACAGGATTAATGTATTTATAATAAAGGTTCCCAGTCTAAGGGAGAGGATTGAGGATATTCCAATCCTTGCAAAGTTCTTCCTTGATTTGAAATGTAAAGAATTGAATAAAAAGGTAGATGGTTTTACACAGGAGGCAATCCGGTTATTAAAAGAATATCCTTGGCCAGGTAATGTGAGGGAACTCCAGAATGTTATTGAAAGGGCAGTCGTCCTATCACGATCAAGGATAATTACCCATAAGGATATTGGGCTCACATCCGTGCCCGGGATGATGACAATAAGAGAATTGACCAAGGATGCGTTAATAAATGCCCTTAACCTTACAAACTGGAATATAAACGAGACCGCGAGAATACTCGGTATCAGCAGGAGGACCGTTTATAGGCATATTGAGAGGTTCAATATTCAAAGATAAGTAATTTTGAATGTGTGCAGGTATAGATTCCTGTGCCATTTTGACATTTTGTAGTTTTTAAAACCCATCAAATTCTATTTAGTTTTTGTAACCGCCAATTTCGTGCCACATTGACACAATATCGTGACCTCCTACCATAAAAACTCTTGAAATTTCATAGGTTTTTCTGGCACGATTTTTGCATCTATATATAACAAAAGGAGGTTGAAATGAGAAGGGTAGTCTCATATATCCTGATTATTCTGGTGCTTGGAACCATATTTGGTCTTAGCCTGCACCAGACAAAGGGCAATATGGGTATTAATTCAATAACCGGGATCATATCACCTGTGGTTGCCTATGCAGATTCTGATACAGTAGGTGAAAGAGAACCACCACCACCCCCACCAATAGTGATAAGATAAAAGGAGTTATAGAATGGCACCGGTCCATCTATATGAGATAAAGATGCTTGACGGTTCAAGGTATCGGGGTGAGATAGCGTATAAGGACGATAAGATGATTGTCCTGAGATTGAATAAAAAGGGTGAAAGCTCTGCACGGATAAGATTGTTCTATAACGGGATTATGAGCATCCAGGAGCTGGGCTGGCAAAGGAGATTTTAAATGATGGGCAGGGTTTTAAAATAGAAACCCTGCCCATCAAAGGGTAAAAATGTTGATGACCCTTATTATTCTTGCTTCTGGTCTAATATCTCTCATTGCAGGGATTAAAAGCATTTTATACTTCAAGAGACCATGTGGTTTTCCCTGGGGAATAATAGGGGTAGGACTTCTACTCTTTGGTATTAATCAGATAATTACTTTTTTATTCAAAATTCCAGTCTCTCCAGTATCCATATTTGGAACCCTGATTTTTAGTATAATTATCTTTGCCGCGGTTTTGCGTGCCCCTGAGATATTTTTAACCGGCTTGAATGGAATAATGCCTATCTGAGAACCCTTTGGGAGATTGATCGTATAATCTTATCAGGTTTAACACCGAAGAGTATAATTGAGGCGATAAAGAAGGCGATGCTTGAAATAGTTGATTGTGATGCACTTGGAGTGTATACGGTTGGATTGATCCCAGAGAGATTATCTGTTTTTGCAAATCATAATTTAAGTGAAGATTTTCACAAAAAGATGCTTTCTGAATATAGAGATTTTCTCCATACAATTATTATGGATAAAAAGCCCGTTCTGTTAACAAACCTACCCGATGATACAAATTTTGGTTTTCCTGCGTTTTTAAAGTCCTGTGGTTATGAAACGAGTCTGAGCCTTCCACTGGTATTGAGGGGTTTGCCATTGGGGATAGTGCTCGTTTTATCTAAGAGAAAGAAGCATTACCACAGGAAGGAGATTCAATATCTTGAAGGTATATGCAGACAGATCATCGTTGCAATTGAGAAGATTCAGAACATTCAGACTATTAAAGAAATGAGTATGGAATCGGTTATGGCACTGGTTCAGGCAATTGAGATGCGCGACCCCTATACAAAAGGGCATTCTTTACAGGTTTCTGAGATTGCTTTTGAACTCGGCAGACTTTTTGAACTTGGGGACCGGGAACTGGAATTGCTCAAATTTGCGGGTTTGTTACACGATATTGGTAAGATTGCAATTCCCGAAATGATACTCAACAAGCCTGCTAAACTTGATGAATTTGAATGGGAAATAATGAGAAAACATCCAGTTAAGAGTGCAGAGATAATACAGCCGATAAAAAATTTGAGTGAGATTGGAAAATGGATACTCCATCATCACGAACGCTGGGATGGAACAGGTTATCCTGCGGGGTTAAAAGGTGAAGAGATACCATTCTATTCAAGGATTCTCGCAATCTGTGATACATACTCTGCAATGTTATCAGACCGTCCTTATAGAAAGAAGTTGAGTTTTAAAGAGGCTATAGAAGAAATAATCAGGTATAAAGGTAAACAATTTGATCCGAGAATTGTGGAGATGTTCTTAACATTGCCCGAAGAGTTTTTAAGGAGGGTTGTGGAGTAAAAGGGGTTTTTGTATATTCTCTTGCCGGAACAGGGGCTGAGTAACTCTTCTTCCTCAGGGAGGGGGCCATCCTCAGCCCCTTTATTTATCAAATATGAAAATGAGGAGGTATATTATCCCGATAATCATTATAGTAGAAAATTCCGAAACCATATTTTTATAACAAAATTTTGCATAACAAACATTTAACCCTTTTAGGTTGTATTCTTCAGCAATTGTGATAATTGAATATTCAAAGATGAATGCAAAGATTAAAAAAAATTTTAACCAGAGTGGAGGATTATAAAGCAAGACTGTTCCCAGAACCAGGAAGAAGTTGCCGATGTAGAGGGGATGTTTGAAAATGGTATAAGGACCACCTTTAATTCTACATTCCGCAGTCGGGGTCCGGCTCCTTGCCTTTTTTCCAATATAACCCGATGACCAGAGTCGTAAAAGAACTCCAGAGATAATGAATAAATGGGGGAGGAGATTATTATCAGGATTTTTAAAAAAAAATAATAGAATAAAGAATGGGATTGCGATTAAACTCCGATAGTAATAAAGGAATATACCAATTTTAACAATCAGGGGCATTCTATAAACCTTATTTCCCAAGCACTGGTTTGTATATAAAGTAATCGCCGATTTTATTATCAATATAATAATTTTCTTTTATATTCTCAATCATCTCAGGTGTGAGGCGCTCCCTATCAAAAAAATAATGGATATCAAAACTGAGTAAGAGTAGTGAAAAGCGCTTATTCTTTATATCCTTAAGGAATTTATCCTGGTTCCATATCTTCTGATTTGCCAGTTGTGTGAATTCAAAGGGCATAAATATGACCTCTTTTTTATTGAGAACCAAAATACCACCATCCTCAGATATAATCGGTCCCTCGGTTTTTGAGATTATACTGGATAATTTTTTAAAATTTTCTATATCCATTTTTGATGGTGATGGTTTCGTAAAGGATGGAATATGGAGAAATAGGATTAGCTGGAAAAAGAGAGACGCATATAACAAAAGATTGTAAATCTTTTCCTGGTCGTATTCCTTTATTTTATTAATACAAGATCCAGTCAGAATGCAGGATATAGCGATCAGTTCAATGAAATAGTTTGTATTTGCACCGATTTTTCCTACTGAAAATGCAGTAAAGGCTGAGATGATAAAATATAACAGAAAGATTGAGAGTCTTCTTTTTACGAAAGAATCAAAAATAAAAAAGACAGAAAAGATGATGAGTATTGAGTGAAACTGGAAAAACAAGACATAATGCTTTATTGCCTGGAGAGGAATAAAGATATTAAGATTATATAGAAAAGTGTGGCGAAAGAATTCACCTTTTGTTAAATAGTTTAAGATGAAAAATATAATCCCATAGGAAATGATTAACAGGAGAATAAATATAACTCCCTTTTTTTTATCTCTGCTCATCAGCCATATTCCAGCACAAACTGGTGCTGAAAAATATACTGGTTTTGTATATAAAGACAGAATAAACAGGGGTATTGAGTAAAATGTATTTTTGACCGTGTCGGTTTTAATAAATATATACATTCCAAGCAGAGAAAAGAGTAGTCCAAGCATATCCACACGCATCAAAGGGCTATTCTTATAAATATAGGGAGAGGCTATGAACAAGAGTGCAGATATGAATGCTGCTTCTTTGTCGCTTTCTCTCCTTGTAATTTCAAAGATTAAAAGAACCACAAAAATGGAAGCAAGAAATGTAATAAGCCTTCCACCAAAGAACGATAATCCCGTGAGTTTTGTCAATCCAGCACATAGATAGAGATAGACCGGTGGATAGTTGACCACTGTTAATGGATAATCATTAATGCTTCTGTATATTGATTCACCTTTAATGATTGACTGGATATGATTCAAGATAAATCCTTCAGGATATGAGATTTGATAGGGATATGTGATGATAATGAACGAGTTAAAGAGATAGAATATTGTGTATATCAATAAGCCAGCAATTACAATCTTTTTGAGCACGATATTATCTATGCCGGAGAGGGGATTTGAACCCCTATGCTGTTGCCAGCGCCAGGTCCTGAACCTGGTGCGTCTCCCAATTCCGCCACCCCGGCTAAAAAATTTAGTATTTAAAACCCCCTTTTTCCCCTTTTACAAAAGGAGATTTTAACTCTTACAATCAAACGAAAATATTATAACCAGGATTATGATTTTGTCAATCAAAATGCAAAACATAAAAATTTTTGCATTTTGAACGATTCCGCTGGACTAAACCTTGCTTTAGTTAAAAGAAGGAAGGATTTCCAAATCACAATTCATCGGCTTGCTACAGGATTCAGGATAATTCCTTGATCCATGATACAGGATACACGATGCAGGATAAAGAAAAAAATCATTTGATTATTTTTATTGTAGTGGTCAAGCTTGCTTGACATAAAAAAAGAAGATTGTAGTGGTCAAGCTTGCTTGACTTCTTTTCGCCCTTTAGCCTTTTTGAGCCCTTTTCTAATACGGCAGTAGCGAGACTTGTCTCGCGAAAAAAATTTCTTGTCAAATAAATCCGACTGTTATAGTTAAAAATAAAAAGCCCTGCGCTGGGCAGGGCTTTTGAAATTTTGTTTTATTTAAATCGGTCCTTTAATTTATTGAGGACCTGGGGAAGTGTTGTATATTCCATCTCAGAAAGTGGTAACCTCTGGGGTTCAAATGGTCCGTGTCTGCGGATAAAATCAGCAATCTCATTCGCCTTCTGACGGACATGGTCATAACTTGGATCAGCAAACATATCCCTTGGTCCGATGAGCATACCATTGGCAACCTGGAAACCGAGCGCAATTACCCTTGGCGGCCCATCAAACCTTGTTGGATTTGCATCATTGACTGAGACCGGCATAAATGGTCCCCAGTGCGACCCCCGCATCCATCCAGTGACCATATAAGGCAGGGAGAATGGTTCAAGAACCTCACCGACTGCAGGCAATCCACTCTGACAACGAACAATCATCACCGGATCATCTTTTCCCACATATCTTCCTGCGAGGAGATTCACCTTCTGGGTGGATGTTGTGGCGGCTATCGTTCCATCCTTCTTATAAACATTTTTAATGATATAATGTTCGGATGCACCAATTAGGCATAAGAGGTCATACATCTCTTCAGGTGTATTCAACTTTGCGTTCTTGTCATTAAAGACATCATGAACCTCAAAGACAAATCCATCATGCATTGTCGGGTCAATTACAAGGCCAATGGTGTTGAACGGGTCAGCGAACATTTTAAATAGCGGATAATTCCAGGCCCCGGGTGAGGTCTTATCCGCAGCAAAGACGATTACCGGTTCACTCTTCCTTTCTTCAAATGTCATCTCTGCGCAACCCGGTCCCATACCTTTTACATTTCCTGAAAAGGCATCGGTCAATAAATCCTGTCCAGCACCATAGAGTTTCAATTCTTTTGCAACATTTGTGCATTCAACAAATACATCCCAGGCGAGTTTATGGATTTCCTGTGAATCGTTCCCAAGCCTGTGGCTCATGATAAGTTCAAGGTCGTCGCCGCAATGAGTTACATGGAAATCGACTATAGTCCCTTTATTTTTTTCGTTATCAAGCAATTGAATTGCCCGGGCAATGACATTTGGGTGCATACTTGAATGCCCAACATAGCCCCCAATATCTGCCTTGATGACGCTCAAAGTGATTGGCATATTTTCCTCCTTAGGTAATAAGCAATACTAAATTATATAAAATAATACCCCAATGTCAATAATTAAAAAACTGACGGGGTGCAGGAAGATAATAAGGTTATTGATGCATAAAAATGGTGGGTGGTCAGCGTCTCCAACCTTGACAAAGGTATAATTGTGTTTATAATCACTTATGAAGATAATAAAAATAATATTCATCACTATCTCTTTTGTTTATCCACTTTTTGGTCAAGAGGGTTTTGAACCACTGGCGGAAAAGATAAAAAAGGTGAGCGAGGAACTCCTTGAAGGATACACTCAACCACTCATAACCTCATTTGGCACGGGAATTTCCACTGGATTATTCCATTCAGCACGGAGCCACAAAATTCTTGGTTTTGACCTCAGTGCTAGGGCAATGTATATACAGATTCCTGAATTTGCAAAATACTTCAATGCGAAAGTTCTGACCTGTTCGCTTGCAAATAATAAACTTGATTACGACTCATTAATCCTGGATAGTGTGAGCACAATCTTCGGACCAAAGAATAGAACGGATGTGCCGGTTACAGGGAATGCAGTAGGAATACCCCCTTATATCCCTGGTGGTTTCAACCTCTCAGGTGTATTCTTAGCAATGCCTCAACTGAATGTCGGATTCATCAAGGGTTCTGAGTTGATGGTTCGGTATTTACCTTTTACATTCAAGGGTTCACGTGTAGAATTCCTTGGACTCGGTTTGAAACAGCATCTGAACAGTCTACCATTTATGTCAATTTTACCCTTGCCTTTTGACATTGCAATTGGTGGCGCATTTCAGGATTTTGGTATAAAGGATACATTCGGTTATCAACTTATAAAGAGTCATACCTGGAATTTGCAGATGATCATTTCAAAAAATCTGATTGCCTTTGAACCGATGGCAGGATTTGGATTTGAAGGGACAAAGGTCTATTTCAACTATGATTTTGAGTATGAAATACCTGATACACTAACGCCAGGGCACAAGATAAAGGTCAAGGAGAAAGTTGATGTTGAATTGATCGCTCAGAATAGTTATCGGGCGATTGTCGGATTCACACTCAAGACAGGTATATTCTTCCTCCATTATGATTATAATTTGGTACCCCATTATAAGACCCATAATGGGATTATTGGTCTCACATTCAGATGATAGGGGGAGGTGTATCTTAATTGATTATCCTTGCCAAAAATGAAAGAAATAATTGACAGTTTTAAGGCTTTAATAAAATCATCCAGCAGGATAAATAAAATTCTGAACAATTACATTAAATTGAAGGAAAAACCAGTAGAGAATCTCTATCTTTTGGAAAAGAGTTTGAACGAACTTTCAAAATTGGCAAGCGGCCTTCCTGATTTTGCCCTTAAAAATCACCTATCGGAATGGCTGAATAACGAGAAGTCAGAACTTGAAAAAGCAAGGCAGGAATTTCGTTTTCGCCTGGGTGAACAGATTAAAGATTTATTCCAGAAGGATAATAAGATAATAAGAGGGCAGTATCCAACTCTACATCTCGGCTTTTATACCATTGAATTGAATTTTGAATTTGGTGAGGTAACACTATATTTTGGTCCAAAAATTGAAAAGATATCAAAGATCCCACTTGAACCAGAATCCATTTACAAAACAATAACGAAATTTGATATGGAATTGAAGAAAAAGGATTTTAATCCAAAAGAATTCTTCCTTGATTTGCAGAAGGCATATAAAAATCGTCTTGCTATTTTAAACAAGTCATATGGTGAAAAAGTCCTTCTTGTTGATGTCCTAAATGAATATGTAATAATAAAACAACCAGAAAGATTCTTAACCGACCCTAAAAGGGAGAATTTTGTTGGATATTCGCGGATTGAACTTGCATATTTATTATACTTATTCAAAAAATCTGGATATTCCCAGCGTGGTGTCCATCTTTACATTGCTACATTTGATGCAACTACGGACAGGAGGCAATCAATCTGGATTCCAGAGAACGAAGAAGGCGAGGGCACTTACTATTCTTACATAGCATTTGAGAAGGCATCTGAAGGGTAATTGAAAAAAGATGGAGTTATGCCCCAGATAGACCCAATCCTTGCACGAATAATTATCAATACCCTCGGTGGCTATGGCACACCGCCGGAATTCGGAACTGAATATTTTAGTGTTGGACTTGAGACATATTTGAAGGTTCTTGAACAGGATTATTTCAACTTCCCGGGAATGCAAAGCATTTCCACGTTTAAACTAATAATTGGAACCTATGGTGGAGGTAAGACCCATTTTTTATACTCAATCAGAAATCTTGCCTGGAAATATAATTATGTGACAAGTTATGTGGCATTGAGTTCAACCGAATGCCCATTTGATCGCCTTGAACTCGTGTATAAGAAGATTGTTTCTAATATCAATACACCAATGACCGAGAAGGATTATTTTGGTGCTTATGAAATAGGGATTGAGGCATTTTTAAGAAAGTGGTATAACAGAATAAAGGGCGAAGAGAATTTTATTTCCCTTATCAAAGGGTTGGAGAGCGTCAGTTATGCAAATTGTATAAAGGGTGCACTTTCAAACCTTGCAGCCGAAGATGAAGAGGGGTTCTTATCATTGGTTCAATGGTTAAAGGGTGAGGATATACCAAGGGAATTGAAACTGCGCTATCGCATATCCGAACGGATTGACCGGACAAGTTCCTTCAGAATGTTGAGGAGTTTAATCCAGTTAGTAAATACATTTGGATATAATGGTATGGTATTCCTTTTTGATGAAGCAGAAAGGGGCATGAGCATCAGCACATCCCGCGATAGGAGGCGTGCCCTTGATAATTTGCGTCAGATCATTGACGAATGTGGAAATTCCAGGCTTCCTGGTGCAATGTTCTTTTATGCAATTCCTGATGAGAATACATTGCTTGAAGGCGCGGGTGGTGTTTATGAGGCATTAAATCAGAGACTACGCACAAGTTTTACAAAAGTGAACCCTGCCGGCGTCAAGATTGACCTGGAGAAGATAGAGCTCAGCCCTGAGGATTTTTTGACTAAACTTGGAGGAAAACTTGCGGGAATTTATGAATCTGCATATGATTACAAATTTGATGAGAACATTCTTAATAGGTCAATGAAGAATATGGTGGGCGCGGTTCTTGAGAAGCAGATGCTTGATGTAAGTTACCGGAGGATATTTGTTACTTCAATAATTGAGGCATTCCAGCGGATAAGGGATACAAATCAGGTGATTAATATGGATACTGCCCGCCAGATTGTTCGCTCACGTGCTGCAGAAATCATTCGTAAAGAAAAGGAAGAAGTTGAACACGAAGAATTTTAATATCGTCATACATAATATCTTTGGTGAGGGGATTGTCCTTGAGACGAGATGGGATGGTATTGAATCACGGGTCAAGTTTCGGAGCGGTCTATGCCTCTGGCTTCCAACAAAATGGCTCAAACCTTTACAGATAGAAGAAAGAGAATTAGACAGGGTCTCCTCAAGGAGGCTCATTGAGGCATTCAGACTCGGTGTTGTTCCGCATCAGGATATTGAATATTTTACCTTTGGTCGGGCTTATGAAGTTGACCTTTTTCAGAAGGCTTTAAATAACTTGAAAAATGGGTGTGGTGGAGTATTTTTGATTGAGGGTGAATATGGGGCAGGGAAGACCCATCTTGCGGAATATCTACATCACCTTTCGCTAAAGCAGGGATTTGCTACTGCATATTGTGAACTCCATATTCAGGAGACGCCACCCTATCGGCCCAAAAAGATTTATCATGAAATCGTATACAGTTTAAGGTATATAAAAGATGGGTGCGAAAAAGGTTTTCGTGACCTTTTGCATGAGGCGACAAAACTTGATATACGTGACCATTGTTTTTTTACACCGGTTTTAAAGAAGATAAAGGATATGGAAGATAACGATTTACACAGCGAGGTCTTCTATCAATGGATTGAAGGTGAATCAACAAAGGAGTATGCTACAGACCCGGAGTCACCATATCGGGTGAGGGGTGGACAACGGATACCTGCTTTATATGATTTCTCCACTGCCGCCGATTTCTACAATTACATCCTGAGTGGTTTAAGTTATATTGCAAACCGCCTTGGTCTTGGTGGTCTGGTTCTAATAATAGATGAGTTTGAAGAGATAAATCACATTTGGGAATATAATCTCCAGGAGAAGGGCATGCAATTCCTTGAAGGTTTGGTAAGGATTGCCTTAAATGACGAAAGTTTAAAGAAGATAGATAATAGTATGCTCCATAATCAGGTTCGTCCTACACCATATGCTTATAAAGAGACTTATATTCTTTTGATGCTAGCAACAACTCCAGAAGAGGATCAGCGTATTACACGATTTATCAAAAATAGGGTAATTATTAGAAGATTTTCAAGGGCAGAGTTTGAATTAATATTTGATGAATTACTACGTGTATATAAGACCGCATATCCGGACTTTGTTATTGAAGAGGAGAAGGCAATAAACATTCTGAATAGTGCATATAAAAAATACAATGGGGAACTGAGGAGATTTATAAAATATTCGGTTGAGGCATTTGACCTGGTAAGGTTTGCCCGGCCTTCAACCCCTTGACACTTCCCAAAATATGGATAAAATTTAATGATTATGAAGGATTTTACTAAGGTGGCGTTATTTAAATATCTCTCGCCACAGGAGATAAACTGGTTGATAGCAAAATGGGAATCCAGGGAGGTTTCTCAAGATACGGTGATAATCAAAGAAGGCACAATGGGCGATGAGATGTTTCTTATTGAATCGGGTAGGGTAGAGGTCTTCCTCACGCGTGGCGACCTCGTCCTCGTTCTATCAGAACTTGGTGAATCTTCATTTTTCGGCGAAATGGCACTTTTGACTGATAAGCCACGTTCTGCTACTGTAAAGGCAAAAACCGATTGCCGGCTCTATGTGTTAAAAAAGCAACATTTTATGGAGATTATTGATGAGAATCCAAGGGTTGCAGCAAAATTCCTTCTGGCAATGGGTGAGGATTTATCCCACCGCATAATGACAACAAATGCCAATCTTGAGAATTACTTTCTGATAAATAGGGCAATAGTTGATAATGAATCTTTTAGAAATCTCTATATTCTGACACATAAGGCCCCATCGTCTAGTGGATAGGACATCACTCTTTCAAGGTGAAGATACGGGTTCGACTCCCGTTGGGGCCAATCTCCCTGGTGTTTAAAAAAGGAGGAATAATGAAAAAGATACTTTTATGCATAATAATCTTGCCATGCCTTTTTATCGCCCAGGAGATATCTGTCTATGGGAACCGAGGTATGTTCAAACTCCAGTATGCCCAGCCCCATAATATGGGTGTTTTGTCATTCCATCTTAGCCCTGAAGAGCGCTATGAGGCAATAGATACGACCCAGTGGGGTGTTAGAGTTACTGACCGCAAACACTTCTTTAAGGTCTCAACAGGAATATCTTACTCAATCATTGACTATCTTGAAATGCGCTTCAGGATAACCCCATTTATGAAATGGTTTGAGATGAGTAACTATCCACAGGATAGAGGAGACCCTGACCCTGTTATTGGATTTGAGACGATTGAAGTCGGCGGGAAGATAGGTTATCCAATAATCGTTGATAAACAGACTCCGCTCCTTTATGCATTTGGAGTGCAAGGTGCAGTAAATTTTGGACCAGGACTCTCCCGGGAGTATTTTAACAATGCTTATGAATGTGACAAGAGATTCTATTCTGATTCATTCCCTGAGGCATATCCACCAGGTGGTCATCCTTACCCACCCCATTTCCCACCCCATATACCACATGATCCGGATTATATTGCAACTGGATTGTTTGATTTCCGGATTGGGCCATTTGCTGTCCATTTGAATGGTGGATATATGTATACAGGAATTGATAAAAAACCTGATTATGTTGCTGATGAAGATTTCCATCCAAGGCCAAATTACTTCATCCATGGTGGTGGTATTGAACTCATCCCATCTGAGGATGTGAGATTACTTTTTGAGACATTCGGTTACTTTGATATGGATAATACCATTGAATCCCTCTGGGTAACACCTGGTCTGAGATTTGGTGCACGGAGCGTAAGTTTTGACTTAGGCTGTGAACTTGGTATTTTAAATCCTGAAAGGAATCCGGATTTCTGGTGGAAGGCATTCTTTAATATCTCTGGTGGTGCAGATTTAATAAAGAAGGTTGAGGTCCATATACCTGTTGCCAAGGTTTCCGGAAGGGTGTATGATGCAAAAAGTGGTGAGCCGGTTCTTGCAACCATAAGTTTCCCTGGATCTGATAAGCAGGCAGTCCAGACGACCGCTAACGGCACATATGATATATCATTCTCACCAGGGAGTTATCGTATTCATGTTGAAGCAGAAGGCTACAGGTGGAAGGAACAGGGTGTAGTATTAAAGGATGGAGACCAGATAATCCTTGATTTTGCATTGAACAAAAAGGAGATTGCAAAGGTTATCGGAAAGGTCTATGATGCAGAGACAAAACAGCCCGTAGTTGCTACAATCACCTTCCCCCAGACCCAGTTCCCATCCATCACCTCAGATACCTCGGGAATGTATACTGCAGTCCTTGTTCCGGGCACGTTTAGAATCCATGTTGAGGCAACTGGTTACCAGTTTGATGAGAAGGTAGTAACACTCCAGGAAGGTGATACCAAGGTAATAGACATCGGACTCAATAAGATTGTTCTTGCCCAGGGCACACTCATTGGAAAGGTAGTTGATAAAGAGGATGAGAAACCAATCCTTGCTCAGATTTCATTCGTTGATGCAAATATTCCAGCCATATCTACTGATCCTGCAACAGGGATATATAAGGTAACACTTGCACCAGGAACCTATGTGTTAAAGATTGAGGCACAGGGTTATCTCACCGAGACGAGTCCAATCGTGATTGCGAAGGATGAGACAAAGGTACAGAACTTCTCATTGAGAAAAGAACCAAAGGTTGGAGAAAGGATAATTTTAAGGGGCATATACTTTGATTTCAATTCTGCCGTGATCAAACCTGAATCCTATCCGGTCCTTGATGATGCAGCAAAGATCCTGATTGCCAAACCCAAGATGAGGGTTGAGATTGGAGGTCATACAGATAGTATTGGTTCTGATTCATACAATATGAAACTTTCTTATGAAAGAGCAAACGCAGTAAAGGAATACCTTGTGCGGTATCATAATATAGATCCATCACGTCTTGAAGTTCGTGGCTATGGTGAGACCCAGCCTATTGCGGATAATAGGACAAAGTCTGGCCGTGACTTGAACCGGCGCATTGAATTTAAGATTCTGAGTATGGAATAAGGATAACTGATCTCAGGATAATCTTTTTAGGCAGGGCTGAACGCCCTGCCTTTTTTATTCACTGACCACTCCCCACTTTCTCTTCGGATTATTCATACTAAAAGTCATTGGGCCCGCCTTACTCCTTCTGTCGTTGCGAGCCCGCCGAAGGCGGGCGAAGCAATCCCATCTGTTCTTGTGATGTAGTGGCCGGCCGACACACCTCTTGGCTTAAATCCGCTTTAGGATTGCATTTGAACGTAATTTACCAAAGATAGTATAAATAATGGGCTAAATCCTGAACAGACGATATAAAGCGACTTTAAGATGTTATCTTGTTATTTGAGTTTTGGGGTTGTTTATAGCCAATCCCCCATTTCAAATTTTTTAGCAGAATACTTTGGCAAAAATCTTTAAATTTCGGAAGTTTTTGCCGTTTACCCTTAAAAATACCCCTAATTTTGTCTTACTTACGTTTTATGTCAAACCACTGACATCAGATGTCAGTAAAAAATTTAAAAGTGTTAAAATTTCAATACTTTCAGGTTGGCACGAAATTTGCATATATATTATTTGATGGCATTTATAGGGCAATTTAAGTCAAAAATTCCCTTTGTCTTTACTTTTTTAAAAGGGGGAAAGAGGTGGATTGTAAAAAAGACAATCAGCGGTATAAAGGAAAAAGGCTAAAAAGGGTTTAAGGGCAAAACGGAAGACAAGAAAGGATTAATAAGAGAAGAGGCGTGACAGTGTGATATGAGTGGAATTAAAAAAGGAGATTTGGAGGATAAGAGATTTATGGAACAATATAAAAGAAAAAGTGGAAATTGTTTAACACGGAATTTAATAAGTTATGTGGTTATGATTAACAGTAGAAGCGTGGGAATTTGCTAAAAATGTTAAAAGACTATAATTTTTGTTCTGGATGATAAAATGCCACCTGAAAATCAGGAAGAATGCAATAATTCATTAAATAATGTAATTACGAAAGCATTGGGAATATACTCTCACAAATATAAATTTTCTCGTTATAATATTTACAAAAAAAACACTGATGGGGCACTTCTTATCTTTAATACAAAAACGGGAGCATTTAGTATACTTACTTCCCAATTTATAAATACTGAAGATAAAGAAAGGTATTTGACTGATTTGGTAAAAAACGGATATATTATTGAGAAAGAGCGAAATGAAAGAGGCGAAGTAATTGAAGATTTCAAAAAAGTCACAGATGATAAAACTATTATGAGGCTGATAATACTTCCTGCAGAAATATGTAATTTTAGGTGTATCTACTGCTATGAAACTTTCAGTGGCAGAAAGAGGCCGAATGAAATTGCGAAAGCTATAGTTAAATTCGTTTATAGACATATAAAGAAACTCAAAACATTAGAAATTTCCTGGTTTGGTGGAGAACCATTACTTGCAGCAGAATCAATTATATCCGTTACACAGGAATGCTTAAGATTAGCAAAAGCGAATGGTGTGAAATTTTTAGCCGATGTTACGACAAATGGTTACTTGCTTACTCCGAGACTCTGCAAAAATCTTATAGCAGTTGGAATTACCGGCTATCAAGTGACGATTGATGGAATTGCTGAGGTTCACAATCAATATAGAAAGTTAAAAACGGGCGGAGATACTTTTCAGAGAATATTGGAGAACTTATGCGGAATAAAAAGGCTAAATGATGAAATTTATGTAATTGTTAGGACAAACTTTGATCAAAATTCAATTTATAAATTAGATGAGTGGATCAATCTTTATAGTGCAAATTTTGGAGACGATAAAAGATTTAGATTGCTTTTAAGACCTATATTCAGAAGTGGTTCAGAAAGAGATAGGCGGTTAAAAATTTGTCCTTTGGAAAAGGCAGCAAAAATTGAAAGTGAATTTTCATTATATTTGTGGGAGAAACTTGGTTTTCCTGATTCGTATTTTTATGAAGTGCTATTACCTTCGCCAAAAGCGGTCTATTGTTATGGTGGGCTTTCTGGTTGCTGGGTGATTGGTGCGAATGGTAAATTATGGAAATGTACTGATGCCTTAGATGAAACCTCCTCTTTAGGATATTTAGAAGAGAATGGAACATTGAGCATTGATCATCGGAAATTGACTGAATGGCAATTAGATACAAAGAGTTGGATTTATGATCGTGATTGCCAAGATTGTATTTTTCTTCCCTTATGTGTTGGTGGATGCATTTTATCGCAAAAAAAACGGAAAAAGGGGTGTTATATTCTACACCAATCTATAACCGATGCGATGGAAATGTACTACATGAAGAAATATCTGAAAGGAGGTGATTAAAATGGTTACGGTGGTAAAGGCTAAAGAACCTACAATCCCAATCGCTGTACCTGGTAATTGCGGCGGTGGTTGTGGACACTGTTGCGTTCATTAAACGCAATGTGAACAGGGTTCTCAATGATAAATTTTATGAGGGCCCTGTTTTTGATTGGTTGACAGATAGAATAGTTTTAGTATAATCATAAAGATTAATATGAGGTTATATTTATTGGTTGTGTATCTCTAATTTAGAGGAATGTTAAGGAAGGCTCGATATGGACTTCAGTTTCTTCTTCTTCCTTTAATGACTATATCAATTTTTCTTACAGCATACTTTACAGTGCGTGCTTTAGGCGGCACTATACACGAACTTTTTTTTCCATTTCTTGTATTTGTCTTATCTGCGAGCGCGATAAATATTCCAATGCAGGGGGGAAATCAGCTATTTAGCGAACCTACTACTGCTCATCTTTGGATTACACCCCGTGGGATTCTTGCACTATTGACTTATTTTTTGGGTGTTCAAACTATCTATTTTTCAACATTACTTCTTAGTTTAGTAGTCGCATATTTTTTAGTCCAACCCCAGTGTTATTTTTTAAGTTCTTTTTTAGGATTTTGTCTTCTTGTTTTGTGGTGTATAGGACTTATATGTGTAGGCTTTGGATTCGGAATTCGCTTTTTTTTGCCTTTCATTTAGCACAGCTCATATTCCTTGGCTTTTATTTTTTTATTTTAATACTTCCATTAACTGGGAGATTAGTATTTTCATTTGTTATTCCACCCGTTGGTATAATTTCGGTTTTCAAAAATGAGAGTAATGTGTTTCAACATTTCTTTATTACTCTTGCCGGTATTTTGGTGTATAATTTTTTAGGGTTTTTGTTTGTTAAGTGGAGTTATAAAGAATACCGTATTGGTAACGGGGTAAATAGAGTATGAAGGTGATTACCGCAAAGCAATTGAAGAAAACCTATCCCACCAAACCACCAGTGGAGGCATTAAAAGATGTTTCGATAGATATTTATGAAGGTGAGACAGTAGCACTTCTTGGACCTAATGGTGCCGGGAAGACAACATTTTTGCGGATTATTACGGGCATTCTCCTTCCTTTTTCAGGTGAGGTTACCATATTTAATTGTAATCCTATCAAATTTCCCGCCCGTGCGGCACGTTTCTTTCGTTTTCTACCTGAAACACCTTTTTTACTACGCGATAATTCGCTTTGGGAGAATGCCCGGTTCTGGTTTGAGTACTGGATGGAAAATTTTCCGCGTGATAATTTATATGAAATTTTTACTCGCTTCATCTTATTAATCGCGCTCAAGAACCGCTTTCGCGTTATTCCCGAGGAATGCTACAAAAAGCAGCCTTTTCGTTTATGCTCGCGACCCAGGCACCCGTTATTATCCTTGATGAACCAACACTCGGGCTTGATGTCGTATCGGTTAAAGAAGTGGTCAATATGATAAATCAATTAAAAGAAACACAAAAAACACTTCTAATTGCTTCCCATGCTATGACATTCGTGGAAAAAGTTGCTGACAGGATAGCCATTTTTAATGATGGAAAGATTCTGGAAGTAGAAGACATCAATTATTTTAAATCAAGGCATTCACGCCCAAAATATGTAATTTCTTATACACACAATGAAAATGGAGAAATAATAACCGAAACATTTACCGATTCCGAAGAGATGAACCTACGCCTTAAACAACTTATCTCTAATAATATAAAAATCGTAGAAGCTACTAAATATACGGATTCGCTTGAGGAAATTGTCCAGCGTACTTTGGCATCAGGAAAAGGATAAATGAATAAAAAGAAAAGGCCATATTGAATTTTTCTTCCAAAAATCATCCTTTCCTACAGGATTGGTAAAAAAATTGATTTGGGGGATAGGCAATTTTGGTGAATAGTTCAGGTTGCGGATAAAATTGGTATAAAAACTTGCGTTTTCCCCCTTGACAAATTAAAAAAAATTGAATATAATATAACATATGATTAAAAATTTTAATAATAATGCCGTTATTTATTGTGAAAATTTAATAAAAGTTTATAAAAATAAATCTCAGAGGGTTAGGGCGATAGACGTATTTTTTTGGGGTTAAAAAAAGGGTGAGATAGTCGGCTTTTTAGGTCCAAATGGTGCAGGCAAGACCACAACTATTAAATGCCTCTGCTGTTTAATAAACCCAACTCAGGGTAGTATTTTTATTGATGGGGAAGCAGATTTTCTTTTACGGAGAATGCAAAGGCATAATTCTAATAAATGAAGAATATCTGGCAGAATAAATCATTTGTTCTTTACCTCATCGGGCAGACTATTTCATCTCTGGGTGATGGATTCTATATGATTGGTTTTGTGTGGCTAACCCTGGAGTTATCTGGTGGTAAAGGTGTAGCACTGGGTGGTGTGCTTAGTATTTACACCCTTGGTGAGATATTCTTTGGTTTTATTGCTGGTCCTATTGTGGACAGAGTCAATAAAAAAACTTGCTCATTTTTATTGACATTATACGGGGAATAATTGTCCTCTTGTTATATATATTTGTCAAATTCCAAAGGGCAAATATTTTACATATTTATGTCGCCACCCTTGGTTTTTCCATATTCTCTCCATTCTTTCACCGGGCGGAATTTGCAATCGTCCCTCAATTGGTTGAGAAAGATTTGCTATTGTCTGCCAACGGATTACTCAACGGGTCAAAACGGTTGATGCAAATTATTGCACCTGCCTTAGGTGGTGTATTTATTGGAATTTTCGGTATTACAAGTTGTTTCCTGTTTGATGCCATTTCTTTTTTTGTTTCGGTAATATGTATTATATTTATTGCAATAACGCCCATTCAGGCGAATCAAAAGAGGATTGGGCTTAAACTCTTTATCTCTGATCTGAATTCAGGCTATAGATTTTTGATAGGCTCTTCATTTCTATTAACCATGGCTATCTATGCTGCCTGTATAAATTTCTTTGGTGCACCGATTTTTTCTTTACTGCCCTTAGTATCCCAGAGAACAGGGTCTGGTGCTACAGTATATGGAGTAATGATGAGTGGGTTGTCAATTGGACTTATTGTTTCCAGTCTACCTGTTGGTATTATTGGCAAATTTCTTAGTAAGATATCCATAGTGTTATTCGGATTGATTATATCTGCATCTGCAATAATGTTGATGGCACTGGGCATTGGCACGATACCTTTGATTATTGCCGCAGTAATTCTTGGTTTAGGTCTGAATCTCTCTAATCTTCCTATAATGACTTTTTTCCAAAAGAAAGTTCCTCAGGATAAGATTGGCGTGGTATCAAGTTTTGTCTTCACCATTGCTCAGGTTGCTATGCCGGTCTCAATGGCATTGACTGGCCTTCTGGTTGATATCTTTTCTTTACGAATCATCTTTATTACCATCAGCTTAATTTTGATTATCGGTGCATTAATTGGATTCAGAATACCGCAGTTCAGACAAGAGGCGATACAAATAAGACTGCGAAACGATTGCTGATTAATTAGTGAAACTTTTTTGACTGAATTTGCGTAATACATTGTAGTAATAAGGGCTAAAAGGGCGCAACAAAAATGGGTAAACGAGGGTAAATAAGGGCGAATTCAGAAATGGAGTAGGGAATTTATTCCCCTGATAACCCTTGTTTATGATAGGAGGTTAAATGAATCTTTTATTGGTCTTTTTTTTCGGTGTAAACAGCAAATCTGTTGAGGTGCGGTTCTGTGATACTGCACCGGTGATTGATGGGTCTATTGAAGAAATCTGGCAGAAGGCAGATTCAGCCTATGATTTTGTCCAGAATATGCCTTATGAAAAGTGCCCACCTTCTGATGAAACAGTAGTCTATCTATTGCAGGATGAAAATAATCTCTATGTTGCCTTTAGATGCTGGACAAAGAATACAAAACCTGTAAAACAGATGACTACAAATGATGATGCTGTTGTATTCTACATAGACCCATTTGGTAGCAAGACGACCGCCTATTTCTTTACTGTTTATATCAGTGGGTTATATAATGATGGTCTAATCCTTGATGATAATCGTTCCAGAGACGAATCCTGGGATGGGGTCTGGAATTATGCGGTAAAAAGTTATGATGACAGATATGAGGTGGAGATAAAGATTCCATTTAAATCTATCCGC
>Ga0207433_10003177_pt1 | contig 32038 bp, 26 predicted proteins | sample YelNatPaOPGAMG01_FD_187559 | JGI IMG/M metagenome (GOLD analysis project Ga0207433, IMG submission 187559) | Hot spring thermophilic microbial communities from Obsidian Pool, Yellowstone National Park, USA - OP-RAMG-01 (SPAdes) (version 3) | ecosystem: Environmental > Aquatic > Thermal springs... | reverse complement strand
AGGGCTGAAATCCAAAATGAACGCTTCAAAACCCAAAGTGGTATTGGCATACGCGTCATAAAGGACAAAAAATTAGGCTTCGCATTTGCATCAAAGCTTTCAAAAGAAAGCATAGAAGAAACCTGCAAAGAGGCAATAAGCCTTGCAAAGGTTTCTGTGCCAAACCCAGAATGGGTTTCCCTTCCATCAAAAGAAAGGCTTCCCAAAACTCCAGAGGGCATATTTGACCCGGAAATCGCCAACATAAGCGGAGACAAAATGCTAAACCTTGTCATTAACGCTTATGATGCAGCTAAAGGGTATGACAAACGCGTGGACATTGACGATGGAAAATTTTCAGCAATCCTAAATGAAATTGCAGTTGCAAACTCTCACGGAGTTGAAGCGCAAGAAAAGACAACCCGTATAGAGGGGTATCTGGTCTGCGTGGCAAAGGAACATGGCGAAACATCAAGCATGGCATACGAATATGACATCTCTACAATACTTAAGGAATTTTTACCAGAAAAAATTGGAAGATCAGCGGCAGAAAAAGCCCTATCATCCCTCCACCCAAAAACGGTTGAATCCTTCACCGGAAAGGTTATCCTAGACTCAGACCCAGCCTCCTTCATACTGTTCTATCCAGTTATCAGCAGCGTAAACGCCGATAACGTGCAAAGGGGAAGAAGCCTATGGGCTGGAAAAATAGGCGAAAAAGTGGCAGCCTCAAAACTTACGGTTTTTGATGATGGTTTGATGCCAAAGGGAGTAGGCTCCTTAAACTTCGATTTTGAGGGCGTCCCAAGACAAAAAACGCCAATAATAACCCGTGGCAAACTTGAAGGCTTCATCCACAACTCCTTCACGGCAAATAAGGAGGGGAGAAAATCGACAGGAAATGCCTACAGAGAAAGCTACAACATGCTCCCAATGGTGGCAGCCTCAAACTTCGTGATAAAAGCTGGAAAGAAGAGGCTAGACGAACTTATAGCAGAAGTTGACAAGGGAATAATTGTCCGCCGATTCAGCGGGAATGTCCGACCAGAAAGCGGGGAATTTTCAGGAATAGCCAAACAGGCAAGCTACATAGAAAACGGGCAAATTAAACACGCGTTGGGAGAGACTATGATTTCTGGCAACGCGTTCCAAGCACTAAAAAATATCATCGATATTGGATGCGAAATTCGCCCAACAGAAATCCGCGCCTACACGCCGCCAATCCTCGTGGACAACATCCACATAATCTCGAAACAATAACCACCACTTCTTAGTTAAAAGACTCTAAAACGACAAGAGCCAAGGCGCAAAAACCTTAGCCAAAACTAGTATTATGAAGGAGGAGAGCGGCACAGTAATATTATCATCTATGGGGTTTGACTCAAAATGCTCTATGAAAGAGGCTACGGCGCCAGCTATTATTCCAGCACCGCCTAAAACCGCACCCATAGGTATAGAAAAAGAAGCCATAGCCAAGTTGCCCCACCAAGACTTCGTCCTCCTCTTATACAAAATGTTCCGCACAATACCAGTTATGGCATCCCCAACAGACATGAAAACAACTGGAAGCACTCCAAACCAGAAGCTTTCCCCACCAGAAATGAGCCAGCCAAGGGTTATCACCACACCCCACATAATACAGAAAGAGACTTCGTAGGCATTCTCCTCTGTCTGGAACCAGTACATGAGTTTCCCACGCCTATGAGGGATGTAGAGAAAAACCGCCAGAAGCATGGCCATAGTAAATGGGAAAATGGGCGTCTTGAAGATAAAGGGCACGAGAAAAGCCACCAAACCACCAGTCAAGATGTGAATGACCTTTCTGTTATAATAGACTGCGACATAGTGCTGAACACTCCGCCCAGTCAAATAGCCATAAAGCCTCCTAGTTAAAACTTCAGCTACAAAAATAACCCAAACGAAAAGCACAACAGTGGCAGCGGCCTCCCCAACAGATATCATATAACTGTTAATTTTCCTCTAAGCAGTATAAAAAATTGATGCTTAAAAACGTAAAATGGGCCGGGCCGGATTTGAACCGGCGACCTTTCGGTTATCAGCCGAACGCTCCAACCAAGCTGAGCTACCGGCCCACCCCAACACTAAACAGTTAATAACAAACCAACATTTTTAAGGTTTTCAGAACCCTTTTAACCCTTTAAAAGCATACTTCACACAGAAGAGGGCCCGTGGCCAAGAATGGATTAAGGCGCCGGCCTTCGGAGCCGGAGAACGTGGGTTCAAATCCCACCGGGCCCGCTGCAAATTTAGGCTGCTAGCTGATTAAAATGTAAAAGGAGATTTAGATAGCGCTTTTATATTGGGTATGCCCCGCATATTCTGCAGAAGCTTGTCTCTCTTCCTAGGAAGGCTTTACAGTTTGGGCACTGTTTTCCAATGCCAGATCCATAAACTTCGCTGGGTTTTCCATGAAGCTTTCTAAATATCTCATAATAAAACAGCTGCTCCTTTGTGGACAGCCTAACCCCATCCTTTTCCATATAAAGCCGTTTTTTCTCGTCGAAATATTCATCTTCAACCTGCTTGTCGAAGAATTTCGGAAGCACAGTTGTACCGGTCCCAATTTCTAAGGGGGCTTTTGAACGCCAAATGATTTCTTCTGGGATTAGGCTTTCATATGCCTTGCGGATAAGCCATTTACCATACTTCCTTCCATCTTTAACATTTAACTTTAATTTGATGTCTATCTTTTTGGCGAACTCAACAAACTCCGCATCTAGGAAAGGGGTCCTTACATCTACTCCAAGAGCTTTTCCTAATGGTATCGACGAGAATTGCATCTCATCCCACATTTTTACAAGTCTTTTCTTTAGCTCTTCTTCGGGAAGGTGGAAAAGCCATGGATATCCAAGGAAAAGCTCATCTAAGCCGTCTCCCGTCATAACGCCGTTGATTTTCATGTTTTTTGCAATTTTTAAGCCAATGTACGCGGGGACGCTGTTCCTTACCTCCATTGGGTCAAAAACCTTTAAAATGGCTATAACATCGTTGACGGCACTAAACATTTCCTCAACGTCGAAAACGCATATCTCATGTTTCAGCCCCAGAAAAAGGGCCATTCTCTTAGCATAGTCTAGGTCCTCAGCCACCCCTTGCTTAAAGGCGACTGTTATGGCGGTTATGCGTTTATATTTGGAAGCTTCCAGTGCCAATACACTTGTATCTATGCCACCAGAAAAAAGGAGACCTTCCGCCAAATTTTTCTTCACAACTTTTCCGATAATTTCCCTAGTTTTCAGCAATAGAGCAGCTTCATTATCTTGCAGTTGCATACCACAGTCTAGCATCTGCAAGTTTTAAAACCTTTTGCAAACATTTTCCGCCATAAGGAGTTATACTTAAAAGCACTTAGCATCATTTATGAGACGCTGTAAAAAGGGAAACGACATGAGAATAAGCTTAATCCACATGAAAACCCGTGATTCAACAGAGGAAGTTTTCCAAGCAGCATGGGAAAAAATCCATGAGGCTGCAGAACAAAAGCCAAACTTCATAGCCCTCCCAGAATATTTTTCAGTGCCAAGCTTCATCGAAAAATTCTCTTCAGCCTCTGAAATCTTCGAAAAAACATATACCCCCACCGTTGAATTCTTGAGGAAGGTTTCTGCGAAGCTTCCAGGCATCTATATAGTTGGAGGAACTTTTATCGAAAAAAGTCAAAACGCTTTCTTCAACATTTGCACGATATGGAGAGATGGTAGATTGCTCGGAAGTTATAGGAAAAGAAATCCGGTAGGTGTTGAAACCAAGATGGGTGTAGGCAAAGGCGACAAACCGTTTGTCCTGTCAACAGAATTCGGCAAAATAGGTTTGCTCATCTGTGCAGACATATTCGATGCGGAGGCTGTGAAACAAACCATAAGCCTAGGTGCCGAAACCATTTTCCTCCCTGTCGCATCCTTATCAACCCACCCAGATGTTAAAGGTCATCCTCTCTCAGAAAAAATAGCTTCAGAAAACGGCGTTTTTATAGCCAAAATTGGAAATGTGCGTTCAAATGCATGGGGAGGAAGAACCGCAGTGATTACCCCGTGGGGCGTAATCAAAGAAGCTCCCCTAACATTGTCAGACTTCGTGTTAACGGCGGATTTAGATATGCAAAAGCTCAGAGCTTACAGAACCGAAATCAGTAAAGGCGTTTCCACTCCTCAATGATTTGCATCATCCTTGAGAAACCATGCCTCTCAAACCATTGTTGCAGCTCCACATTTTTAACAGAGTAATCGCGAATCTTCTCCGCATCCATGGCACTATGTACTAAAAGCAGTATGCCATCTACCCCGTGTCTGCTAACATAAGCCATAGTTTTCAATAAAGCATTCAGCTTCAAATCGTCCAGAAGTTCAGCGCTTAATTCTATGAAAACTGGTTTCTTCAAAATCCTAACAAATATCCTTGTCAACATGTCAACCCAATACATTGTAGTATAATCATTTGCAGATAAAGGAACATGAAAAAAGTCTACAAAGTCTGCGATTTGATCGAAGTCTATGCCAAACCTTTCCTTCGCTAACACGGGATCTGGCCAAATTTCCACAGCAAACCGTTTATTCCCTACCTTCTCTTTCGCTTGCCTTATGAAGTCTGTTACCGTCTGCACCCGCCATTCAACCCAGCTCAGTCCGCTTTTCCTCCAAAGCCTAGAACAACGCTCGCAGACACAGAAACCTTCTTCTGGAAAATGGTAAAGGTTTAAAATAACTCCCAAGATATCCTTTGAAGAAACTTCTTGAACGAAGCTGAGAACTTTCTCCCGGTAATCATCATTCGTCGGACAAATGAAATCCCAAGGCAAGTTAACCTTCCTATTTTGTCGTAGAGCAGGGCCCTCATTTGAGACGGCCACGATTTTCGGATTGTCTCTTATAGCTTTTGCATCACAAAAACACGTGACATCGTTATACATTTTCTCTGCTGGAGGAAAAAGCGAACCGTCAGCCCGTTTGACATAGTAAATGTGAGGATCAAAACCCTCTACAAATTTTGGTTCATATGAGACTAGTCCAACTTTCATGGGCTAATCTTCCAGCAACAGATATATTTAAAACTTTTAACCAGATGGAATGCGAACAAAGGAAGATAAAGCGCATGAAAATAGTGATAAATTATGAAAAGTGCCCTCCATGCCCAGATCTTAAATGCGTTGACAATTGTCCATGGGGAGTTTTTCAAGTAGGTATGGATAAAAAACCGTTGGTTTGGGATGCAGCCTCATGTATCGAGTGTGGGATTTGCGAAAACATATGCCCCAACAAAGCCATTAAAGTTAAAAGAGGGAGGAAAAATTTTAGTAGAGTCCAAAACATTAACTCCGCTATAACCATGTGAGGACTAGCTATGAGAGAATACGATTTATTTGGCGGTCTAAAACTGTTATTGGAAGATGACGTTTTAGCTTTAATATCAGAAACAGAAATGGTAACCGTTAGCTCTGCGGTTCATAATGGAGGTTTTGGGAAAGCTAAGGCGGTACTTAATGTTCACGTCCCCGACTCCTATGACCAAAAGCTCCTTCACGAGCATCCGGAGCAAATAATCACAGAAGCGGCACAGAAACTTGGCCTAAACCCTCAATCAAGCGTGGGCATGATCACCGCTGCTGATATTAACAAATTTTCCATGATAACAACAAGAAAAGATAACTTAGCAGTAAGCGCCATCGCAACTGCGGGCTGCTCCCTAGCCGAGACAGCTGGGGAAAACATCGAAGTAAGCCTCGCTGCTCCCGGAACGATAAACATAATCGTCGCTATTGACGGCAATCCCACGGATAGCTGTCTCCTCCAAACTTTTATTACAGCAATAGAGGCAAAAACAGCCAGCCTAAGAGATTTGGACGTTAGAAGCACCTACACAGGAGACCTCGCAACTGGAACAATAACGGACAGCCTAACCATAATATCCACCAATGAAGGCCCCAAAATAAGATATGGTGGTCCAGCCTCAAAACTGGGCAGACTGGTAGGGTGTTGCACCAGAGAAGCCGTAAAAGACGCAATACTAAAAAATGGCAACATCAACCCCACAAGGTCTATATGGAAACGATTTTCCGAAAGAAAAATGCCAATAGAAGAACTCATAACAGAAATTTCAAAAACAAGCCATGTAAACATATCCCTAGAAGAAATAACCTCTAAGATCTCCAAAGAACCCTTATTCGCGCTAATATTAATGATGGCCGCAAACATAGACGAAAATATCAAGATGGGACTAATCCCCGAGGAATTCGGTGATATAAACGCTTTAAGTGAAAAATTTGCTAGAAACTTTTTCAAAATAATCCATGAGGAAGAAAGATCTTACCATCCCATAAAAGTTAACGGCATGAACCTAAACTCATATCCATTTTCAAAAAGCGTATTGTCCCAAATAATCAAAGAAGCCTTCGGAAAAAATCTTTGAGCTTTTGGACATGACTATGTCGGTAATTTGCTTGAAAAGTATGTGAAAGAAAGGTGTTGGTTGCGATTCTTGTTCAAGGCGCTATCCGACTATTTGCTCCCAGCGGTCAACAAGCTCCAGAACTTCTGGGCATCCGTAGCTCTTTAATCTCTGCCTAAGCTCGATTTTATCAACAGCCGCTTTTTGGAAGTCCACTATTTGACTTGCCTTCCCCGCTAAATAGAGAATGCCGTCAATTCCTGTCCTTCCACAGCGAACTGAAACCGTTAGCAACTCCGCTGGGGAGGGAACCTCTTTGGGATCATCTCCTGGACCAAAGACGTAGAGGCTTATGTACATTGGCTTCTTCAAAAGTTTCTTGAAGCCCATGCAAAGCATCTCCCAATACCAAGGAGTGGCATAATTCTTTGAGAACATAACAACATTAAAGGCATCTGCATAGGGTGCCAATGCATCAAAGTCTATGCCGAATCGCTCGTAAGAACTAACAGGATCCGGAAGCAATCCAATGACCAGTTCCTTTTTTACAACATCCCGTACTTGAGCAATATAGTCGGTTACCTCTTTTTTGCGCCACTCAAGCCAGCTTAAACCGCTTTTTTTCCATCTCTCTTTACAACGGGGACAAATACAGTGGCCGTGGTCCGCGAAGTGAATGCTATTCAACCAGACCCCTTGAGAAGCTCTGTCCACTTCTTCTATGTACTTTAGCATTTCCTCCCTATACTCTGGAACGGTTGGGCAAAGGATATCCCAACGAAAATTGTACCTGTCATTCGTCCTCAAAGCGGGTCCATACTCTGACTGAGAAACCCATTCAGGATGATTACGCGCTGTGACATTGTCTCCGAATATAGCGACGTTACTGTACATGTCATGTCTTGGCGGCTGCCTCCTTCCAACCTCTGGCTTAACCCGAAACACGTCAAAGTCGAACCCTGGAACTTTTTCAGGTTCAAATAGGAATGTGCCAAACTTCATTTTCCACACCTTTTTAGGAAGCAGAACTCAAGTAAACTATAAAAGTTTTTCACATAGATACCTAGTCAGCGACCATGAAATGATTACGCATCTGCATGTGAATGATCTAAAGTAGAAACGAAATGCAGCATCATTCCACTAAAAAGCTTTAAATATTGAGGATGACCGTTTCCAAACCAAAGTGAAAGTGATGGTGGTGGCGTTATTTGAAGTTTGGATCCTTCCTATTCTCGCCAGAAACAGTTGAAGGCTTTGATATCCACGTCTACCGCCTAAAACCTGAAACAGGCACTATAGGGACGCCTAAAGAAGGGATGTACAACAACATAGCCTGTTTCGGCGACAATGTAAACGCCAAAAAACATCCAGAATGGGTTTCCATTTCGAAGGACGGTCCATCCCTGCGTACTAACAAAAAATATAACTTTCGTTGGGACATATTGTGCATGACGAATACGGAATATCGAGAGTGGATACTAAACTTTATAGAGGATGCGGCGAAAGTGGCCTCTGGAATAACCCTAAGCAGCATCCACTTTGCAGATCACGGTTTTTGCGTATGCCCGAGATGTGTGGAACTTTGGCGGCAAAGCGGGCTTAACTGGATAGAATGGCGAGTGCAAACAGTAACCAACTTCATAAGGGATGCCAGAGAAAGGGTGAAAAAATGGAACAAACCCTTTATAGTAGGTCTGCTTCCAGACCCAACCCTATCAAGGGAGAGATTTGGCATAGACTTTGACCAACTCGCAGAGTATGCAGACGCGTTTTTAGTGCCAATGTTCTCTAAAAGCTATGCAACCCAATGGTACTTTGAAACCACGGCAAGAGCCTTCAAAAAATTACTGAAAAAACCAGTCTACATAAACCTCTACGTTTATGGACCCGGAGATACCCCTGCCGATGTCCCAACAGTCAGCGACTTGCTTAAAGTCTCTGTTAGAATATGCAGAACAGGCGTCGACGGAATATTTTATTTGGCAGAAAACGCCCAAAGGCTCAGAGAATTTCAAAAGGCTGCCGTACAAGCGAAAGAGGTTTTAAAAGAGTTAGAGGGATACGGCGGAGACGAGGTGCTAAATCTAATTCACAGATGGGAATCGCTGTTCTAATAAGTACGCTTTTATTCTCACATTTTGAAAAACTATATCTTCGGCCTATTAGAAACGTTTGAAACGCATATTTGAGAATGGAAAAGCTGAAAGAGATTCGACTGAAAAGCCCATCGGCGATTCTTTAAATTGAGATATTTATTTAAAATGCTCATAATTTGGGAAGGCTTTTATGAAACATATACTCAGAACATCTCTGACTTATTTTCTAAGGGCGCCACACTTGAAACCTAATTAGTTAATTAATGTTCGCGAGAGATAAAAAGGGCAAGGATGGATAAGAAAAGGACTACGACAGTTAAGGAAATCGTTACTGACATGAAGTTTATTCCGATAGGAGTTAAGCCAAGAAAAAGTCCTATTAAACCAGCTATGCTGAAGCTTAGAGCCACAGACAACACGATTTTCTCAACCATGTCCACTTTCTCTCTTTTGGAAAAGAGCAGGTAGACAAGGCAATAGCCCGGGATAAATGAGACAAAAATAAATCCAAAAGCGTATCGAAATGCTACCAAACAGGAATCGCTTGGAATAATATACGCGGTTAACAGCGTTAGTGCCGTAAAGGCTATTATTAAGATAAACTGGTATCTGCCTTTTATTTTCTGCATCCTTATCTCCATTTTAGGTGTAAAAAATGGGGAAGGTTAAATGAAAACTTTGAAGACAGGATGGTTATCGCTCAAAGGCTTAATTTCAAGCTCAGCCATTGCTGATAATATGTATGTGTCAACTATAGCTGCCGCGGGGAAAACGTAGTCTGCCCTCTCAATCGGGCCAAACATGAGCCAGTTTGCTCCAACTGTTTGCATTATGGCGTTGGTGGCGGCATCGCAGCCTCTTCTAACCTCTTTTGGAAAGTTTACCTTAACCCATCCGCATGTCGTAACAACATTTCCAGTTCCGACACCAGTTGGGTAGCCGAACTTTTCTTTTATATAGTAGATTGCCCTTACTGCTGAACCCATGTCCGGCCCGAAAGCCGGAATTGACGTATCTATTAAGAACTTTTCTATTCCCGCTTCTCTTGCACGTGCAAGGGCTTGCTCTGTGGCAGCTATTTTTCCTTCCGTGCTATTATCCGCCGGATTCTCAGCAAGTATAATAGCTGCTTTGATCCTGCTCTCCTTTATTTTCTCCAGCTCTGAGGATGGGCTTCCCTTATTGATAGAGCTGTATACGGCTCTTTCTGTCAAGCCTACTTCCTTAACATAATGAGATGCTGATAGGCGGAGTTTTGGGCTTATGGCATCTATAAGGAATGGAGCCTCTGTGGCCTCGCCGATGAAGTCTATGTATTTTTTGAACGCTTCCTCTGTAGTTCCAACAACATCTAACATGAAGGGGTTGCCAGTTATATCACTTAACTGTTCGAGCCTGTTTAGCTGTTCTTCCGCCTCCTTGACGTTAAATTCTCCTTTGCTTTCATCCGTAACAATTTTCTGACCAACATAAAATATTGAAGCAATTAACACTGTGGGCAGTTCTCCGGGCTGCCCTCCAACTTTTACCCTTCCAATTTCGAAAATTTGCTGAGGTGTTTTGAATTTAAACATGGTTTTCCCCTTTTGAGACGGCTTAACTCTTTTTTTCTTCAATAACCTTTTTTGCTATTGCCACAGCCTCTTCTTTACTCTTCCCATAAAGGGCGCCAACCGCGTCAGCATCCTCCTTTTTAACAGCTGCTCCCCCAATCATTAAAACAATTTTACCCTTTATTCCAGCGTCTTTGAGTACTTGATCCAGTTTTGGCAGGTTATCTTTTGCTGGTTTTGTGTTTATTGAAACGGCTATAATGTCGGCATTTACCTCCTTAGCTTTTGAGGCGAAGGTTTGAGGGGCTACGGCTTTGCCAAGGTCTATAGTTTTGAATCCAGCTCTTTTGAGGGCTTTTCTTACCATTTCCTTTGCAGATTCGTGTAAATCTGGCTCTAAATTTCCAATGACAACTGTGCCAATGGGGCTTTCCGGTTCTGGCGGTTCCTTTTCAAGCATGGATTTGAGCCATGACATTTATACATCCCTACAGCGTGCTTTATAAATACTGCAAAATTTAAGTTTTATCACATAAAATAGGGCAAAGGCATAGTAAATGAAAGAAACTCTGAACATAAGGAATGAAAACTCCTTGGTGTTAGGCATTTTTATTTTTTCTCTACTCTACCGCGTACTTCTCCTGCAAACTAAGGTTTATCCTCCTGGATCTGACGTCGGATTGCATAACAGCATTATCAATTCTATCATTTTAAGAAATGGAAACTTTTTATGGAACTACTATCACATGGGAGGAGGCCCATCATTAACCCATCCGGGTTTCCACATTTTCACAGCTTTTGTATTGTTGATAACAGGGATGCCTGATTACATGGCACAATACGCAGTTGCGGTGCTTTTCTCATCTCTAATTGTGCTCTGTGCTTTTCTTCTAACAAGGGTTTTGTGGAAACTTCCCTTTGCCTCTCTAGCAGCGGCTTTTCTGGCGGCGTTATCTAGGTATGACATTGAAATGTTGGCGTGGGGTGGCTACCCAAATGTAATTACTTTATCGATTATACCGTTGGTATTTTACATGCTTTTTAGAGAAGATACACCTTCAAGAGCATCATTCACCGTATCAGCTCTTTTGACGGGAACCCTCTTTATAACCCATTCATTAAGCGCGCTAACGTTCACCAGCATAGTCATTCCATTCCTTATTCTTTCTTTTATTATTTCTAAAAAATCGCCCTTGGACAGAAAAACACTTCTCTTTTTTGCAACTTCCATGACTCTTGGTGTTTTAATGGTCTCCCCATTCATTGTTCACGTTTTTCCCGTTTACATGGAAAATGTGGAAAAGGGCATGTTTACCAGCGCCATAAATGAGTACCAGAAGGCTATTCTTTTCAATCGTTTGATACCTCTGCACTTGTTATTTGCAGCCCTTATACCTGCTGTTTCCTTTCTTTTATTCTCTAAAAAATATAGAGGCAGGTTTTTCGATAGTGCTGGGTTTCTTTTTGTTTTATGGATAATCATGCCGGCGCTCTTAACACAGTCTTTCAGAGTTGGGCTTTACACGGATTATCTGCGTTTATTACACTTTCTTATTTTTCCCCTAATAGTTTTCTTTGCACTTTTGATAGATCACATATGCGGTTTCGTTGCAAAAGTTGTAGGGGTATATGCACAGGTTAAGCATTTTATGGTTAATCCAAAAATGGTTCACTTACTTCTATTGGCGATAACCCTCATTATATCCTTGTTTAATTTTGCTCCATTTTTTTCAAGCCCTGAAAAAGGATTTTTGATAGCGGATTATTACCGCGTTGTTTACCCACAAGAATTCAACTCCATAGAGTGGATTAAGCAAGAAACTCCTACTGAAGCCCTTTTTGTTTCTAATCATGGCTACGGATGGTGGGTTTCGGGTTTCGGGCAACGGGCCACCTTAACATCAACAGACCCTCAATTTTTAATGATCCCTCATGAGTTTGAAGCGTCGTACATTGCGAGGACTTTGCTAAAAACAAATTTCGTTTTAAGTAATGGATTTATCGAAATAGCCGAAGACGGAGGATACGTGGGCAGATATAACCCAATGTTTTCAGTAAACTGTACAGCATTCTTAGAACCTCATCCAATGCTTTATCTTAACGAAAGTGACGTGACAATTTTCTACAGAACAGGTGCTAGCACTAAAATAGTTGATGCGACGGGTGTCCCGTTGGAAAATTTGACCCTTGAAGCAACACAAGAATTTGCACGCATAACAATAGAAAGGGGAAATAATCAATTGGCTTTGACAAGATGCGTAGAAGTTTTAAAGGGTGTAAAATTTGCCATATTTTCCCTATCCCTAGAATGTTTGAGTAACGAGGTCTCTTTGCAGTATGTTCGAGTGCTTTTGCATGCAAACGGCACAATTTTTCAGTTAGAACAAACCCTCGGGTTTTTAGAGGAAAACGCAAAGGCATGCGCCCAAATAATATTTGTTGGGAATCAACCTCTCATTAAAATATTTACGGTTAATCATACCAATTATGTAGAATTGCTTTACAATCTGGAAAGCACCCAAAAAGTGGAGATAAAAATGATCATAGGAGGATTTGAAGTTGAAAAAGTTGAGGACAACTATGTTAAAAGTTTATTAGCCAACATGGTATGTTCATGGTCGCTTAAAGAAGCATCAAATTTTCCCATCAGAATTTTCGATTATCGTGAGGTAATACGGTTGAAGAAGATTACTTTCATTGCATGTCAACGTGAAGCATGCGTCATTGAGCGGTTTGCGAATGATCCTATGTTCAACCTTGTCTACATAAATGATAGAGTTGCGGTTTTTAAGGTTCGAGAACAAAATGGTTGAAAAGTGATGTCTTGTGCGAAGGGAAAAATGCAAAAAGATTTTTTTAGTACTTTTATCCACTTTTACAGCATTTATATTCTACATATTACTATCTTCAAATGGCTTTATTCTTGGAAATGATCCCGCGGTTCACATGTCAAAGGCGTATGAGATATTGAAGTTAGGAAAGGTTTCTTTTTCTGAAATCGCTTGGTATCCTCCCCTTTACCGCATTTTACTGGCAGAATACATGATCTTTACCGGCGCATCCGATTTTGAAAGTGTTCTTTTGTTGATGAAGTTCTTGACAATAGCTTTTGACTGGCTGATGGTCTTCTCAGTTTATCTGTTAGGAATGAGACTTGTTAACAAGGATGTCGGTATCATCGCTTCTTCCTTGATCCTACTTTGTTTTCCATTTTATGAAATCAACTTTTGGGGAGGCTATCCCAGTCTGCTCAGTATAGTTTACATGTGCTTGTTGCTTTTTTACTTGCCTACAAAAAAGGAGGGCTTTGCCTCTAAGCTAATAACGTTTATCATTGCCTTTTGTCTAGTTTTAACTCACCATTTTGCGACTTTTCTAGCTATAGCAGTTTTAACGTTTTACGCATTAATAATACTCCTGGTGTTTCGTAGATCATTAAAGCTCACCTTTATAGCGGCGGGTTTAGGGGTGTTAGCCGCCTTTGTACTATGGTATGTTCCAATCATACTGCCTTACATTAACGTTTTTATAAGCCACACTTTCTTTGATGTAAGAACATACCTTAATCTTACCTGGCGTGTGAGTTTTGATGTCCTCATTATGAGTTTTGGTTTTATAATATTATTCACGTTTCTGGGGATCCTATTAACCTTTTACATTAGCAAAAGAAAGGGAGAGTTGGAGTTTTACACACTTTTATGTCTAAGCTTTCTAATTCCGCTGTTTTTTTCACAGTCTTATTTTTTTGGCATCCTGCTCCCTTATGACCGGTTTGTCTACTACCTAATGCCTCCAGCGGTTGTCTTCGCCGCAGCGATAACTTATTTAGTGGTAAGGTATGCTGTCTCATACATTACAAAAGTCGATTTGCGAATTCCAAGATATCGATTAAAAGCTATCGTCATAGCCTCTTTAGTTATTTTATTATTTGCTTCCAGATTTCCCATCTTAACCGGCAAAGTTTGCGAAGCGGTTGACTATTATTCTTACCTAAACCCTCAAAGTTATAATGCTGGTGTTTGGTTGAAAAATGCTTATCCTTACGAAGTTAAATTGATTGTTTCAGAAAAACCAGGTCTCTTTTTTGAAATACTGTCTGGTAAGCCTGCGATAATGGAAACAAGCCCCGTCGTCCAGAGGGAGGCCGTTGCTGAGGTTATCCTTACTATGGCTTATGAGGTGGAGCATCCCTTAACGTTGTTCAGGGTTTATGAATTCCCAATGCCGTACGAACGCGATCAATACAATGTGTTAATCAATAACATATGGAGAAGGGCCGCATTCCTTTTCGACGAAGAAACTTCCGTATCCTACACTAGAGATGGAAGACCATTTTCCATAAAAATTTCAGATTTAGAAAGAAGAATTTTTTGGAAGGTAGAAAATGGGTGCAAAAAGCTTCAGATTCAATACTCTTTTAAAAACGAATTCTTTTTAACAGAAAGCGTTGAAGCGAGAAATAACCAAATTCCGATGTTTGTCAGCTGGATCTTCACACCTCTGGGCAGCGGAATTGAAAACTTAAAGTTTAACTTAAGTATACACTTCGACCTCTACCGTTCTTTTGAAAGAGCGTACATCCCCGGAATACTCAACTGGGAAAGTCCATGGAATAAGCCTTCATTCGTAGAAGGAAACCGTAAATGGGCCCTTGTGGACTTTAACCCCAAAAATTTGTCGAAAAATTATGTTGCGGTTTACGATCCATTAAACCACATTTTCCACGCCTTCAAGTTTGAGGATTATCCAGAGTGGGGAAGTATAGGTGTTTTATCAACTAACCAGATAGATGCCCTAAGACTAATGTATAGCCTCAACAATGCAGACGAGAACGTTTCATTGTCATATTCTATCGTCGCATTTTCGGAGGAAAGCTTCCGAAAGATTAATTTCAACTTATTTGACGAAGTTTTCACTTTAAACATCACAAACAATTTCACTGTCCAATATAGGGACTACTTTACATGCGCAGGAGAAGAAGGCATAAAATTTCTAGTTTTTGATAGGGAGAAATTCAGAAACGAGTTTTTGAATCATGGTTTTTTGCAGCTTGTCTATTCAAATAATCGCTATGTCATTTGCAAGATAAAAGATGGATGATGGTGATTAATAATAAGGTGGCTAGGAAATTATGGGAAGATTTAAATTTTCAGTTTCAAAAGAAAATGAAAGGTGGACGATTCTTGGATGAAAAAATGAGGCAAGAGATTCTTAACGCATACGAGTTTAGAAAACAGTGGCCGCCGTACACTTACCGTGAATATTTTGATGTCACCCCTGAACTTTTAAATGATTTTACGGAATTTTTGAAGACTGAGAACACTAGTAAAAAGAAGATGGAGTTGCAGCCATGGGTCACCTTTTGCGATTCAAGGTGCTCTTTTTGTTATTATCCGTCCACAATGTTTAGAGGCGAGTTTGTTGACCCGTACTTGGCGGCGCTAAAAAAGGAGTTGAAAATGTATTCGGAGACCAGGTATGTTAAAACCAGCGAGTTTGATGAGATAGTTCTCGGTGGCGGAACCCCCACGGTGCTTTCTGCAGAACAGTTAATAGATATAATTTCCTTCTGTGAAAAGAACTTTAACATAAGCTCGGATTACATGATAAAAATAACGGGTTCCACTCACAACCTCGACGAGTACAAGCTTAAAAAGTTCGCTGAATATGGGGTTCTCCAACTTGATGTGGGTGTGCAAACCTTCAACGATGATATAAGGCGTAAACTTTTCATTCAGGACAGCGGAGAACACGCAGAACAAATAATAAGAAAGGCCAGAGAGCTTGGACTTTACGTTTGCATTGATCTAATGTATAATCTTCCGGGACAAACTATGGAGATATGGAGGGATGACATCAAAAAAGCCATAGAACTGGACTTGGAGGGGGTGGACTGCTACCCTCTCGAAGTTTACCCAGGGACTATTCTAGAAAAACAACTAAAAAACGGGGAGTTGCCTCCCCCCGGCGACTGGAAAACAGAAGCTTTAATGTATGTTGAAGCTGTTGAAATGTTCACTAAGGCGGGCTACATTCCGGTGGGGCATGACAGATTCACAAGGGTTAGAGAGCATATAGAAGAGTCATGTTTAAACGGGTGGCCTTGGGCTGGCATACTAACAACAGGGGCTGGATGTTTTATGGGGTATCTCGGCCGTTACTCTTATCAAAACACTGAAAACGTGCGCGAGTATCTGGAGAAAGTGAGCCGTGGAATTTTTCCAATAGCGAAAATCTATAAGTCCAGCGACGAAGACATGATTAAAAAAGTTATGGAGCGTCTCTACCTACGCTTGCCGGTGGATAAAAAGGAGTTTAGGGAAAAGTTTGGGAAACTTCCAGAGGAGGTTTTTCCAGAAGCCATAAAACGATTGAAGGAGAAGGGCTTAATAGAAGTAGACGATAATGCTATAAGAATTACAAAGCTTGGTGATATCTGGCGAATAAACATCGCTTGGGAATTTGCCAACGCAAAAGCTGTCTATTAGCCTTCTTGTTCGCGTAAAACTTTTGGTATGTAGCTGCACGCTGGGTCTGACTCGAAAATGTCGCCTGTGTAGAATTCTGCCCGTGTTCTGCAACCTCCGCATATTTCTCTGTATTCGCAGACGCCACACTTGCCTTTCAAGTTGCTTTTGTCCCTTAGTTTTAGGTGCAGTTCTGAATTTTGCAGTTCTTCCCAGCATTGCTTCAGGGTTTTGGTCTTCATATTCCCAAGCCTATAGCCCTCGTTGAAACCACACGACCTAAAGTCGCCGTTTTCAGTCACGCTTATATAATTCCCGCCAATTGTGCACTTACCAAGAAAGCGGTTTGTGAACCAGTCCCAGAAATCAAATGGATTTTTCTGGCGGACAATTCTTGCATAAAATGGGCTGTAAACGTTAACTTGAACTTTACCTTCATAACGTTTCGATAAATCGTAAAGATGGTTAAAGGTCCATTCATACTCTTCCGGAGAAGGCGCTAGCTCCTCAATATTTTGTCCAGCCCTTCCCACAGGCACAAGGTTATGGAAGACAACCATTCTAGCACCGTAATCTGCCCCGAGCTTAATTGGGTGCTCAATATGTTTATAGTTGTAGCGGTTTAATGTAACCACCAAGCAGTCAAGTATCCCAGCTTCTGACAGCTTCTTCATAACCGAAAAGGCCTTATCATAGCTACCAACCCCTCTAACCTTGTCATTAGCCTCTTTTGGTCCGTCGATGCTGACAGCCGTGTGGACCTCATTTCTAACAAGGCTGTTAAATAAGTCTTCGTTAAAAACAAAACCGCTGGTTATCAGACTAACTTCAAGCCCAATTTTTCTGGCATAGCCAATAATCTCAAAAATATCCTTCCTTAAGAGGGGCTCACCCCCGCTAATCCCAAACCAAGGAGAACCAAAATCATAAATTTGATCAACAATCCTGAAACCATCTTCTGTACTAACCTCGCCGAAATCGCCAGCTTCAAGGTTAAAGCTACAATAAGTGCAGGTGCCTACGCACCTCCTTGTACATCGCCACGTAACCATGTAAAGCGGTGCTTTTCCAGTCTTCATGATCACACCTTGAGTAAGTGGGTGAAATGTCCTTCGCAATATAAATGTTTCTCACATAACATCCTTAAATATTTTATTAAACATACATTTTCCATTAAAGTAATGGCAGAATTGGTGAGTTATATGGGAAGGATAAAGTTGAGCAAGAGGATGCTGGCATATTTGGGTGTCTTTCTTTTGGGAGCAGTTCTCTCATCAATTGTGTGGGCAACTTGCCAATTCTTCTTGTATAGGAATCTAAGCATGAGAATTAGCTACGATTATATTATTTATGGCGACTCAAAGAAAGTCGTTGTTAAAAACGGATTGACGGGGTTCATTGATTTTGCTGGAGAGAACCTTTCTGACGCAATTTATTTCGCATTAGAAAGAAAGGGTCTAAGTATTTTCATAAAATTAGGTCGATATAATGTCTCTTCCAGCATTTTGCTTAGAAACGTGAGCAATTTAAAAATGGTTAGCGACGGAGCTGAGTTACAATTTAACGGCGGATCCATAATTCTGCAGGGGGAAGATTATGAAGAATCCATGAATAACCTTATTGAAGGTTTAACATTTATTAACGGAAGCATAATTGTTGAAAACTCTTTTATGACAACCATTAGGGAATGTGTTTTCAAAGACTCTGATTTGGGCATAGTTTTTTTAAATACAAACACTTGGACAGAATGCACCTTAATTGAGAACTGTTATTTCGAAAATGTAAAAAAGTGCATAGTATTTAAGACTCCCATCAATAATGGGACGGAATCTTATGCGAACACTGAAATTAAGCGTTGTAACTTTAAGTTGACAAGGGAGAATAGCGTTGCAATACATGTTGAAGCTAAAGCTAACTTTAATGAAGGGCTGCTTCAAAACATAAGAATTTGGCTGGGGCATTCAAACGAAACTAATCAAATTGGAATTCTGATCGAGGGAAGCATGCTTAACACACTATTGCACAACGTGGTGGTCGAGTCTTTTGCCAAAGATCCAAATGAAATCTACGGAATAAAAATAGGACAATACGGTGAATCGCCAATTCTTGGTCAAGGAGTAGTTTTCCTAGGGAACTTTACAAAGAACATAGATAACTCATTTAATAAATGGTTGTATGGTGTTGGAAGCTGCTTCAAATTTGAAAACATAAGCGTCCCCGTTGGTTTAAATAATACATATGGCGATCCTTGCGAGATAACTCCTCCAAAATACCTTTACTTTTCCATCTCAAACATCCATATAAAAATTCTGGTGGAGGGAAAATTTCCAGAAAACGAAGTTATCACTGTAAGGCTGAAACTGAAATTCATTGATGAATCCTATTCCAAAGATTTAACGAAAATCTTCAATTCTAACGCAACCATTTGGTTGGATCAAAAAGACCTGTTCACTATCTTACCAACTGTTAACATAATCTCATCAATAGTCCTAGATGCAAAGACGAATAAAACATCTTCTGATGTTAAAGTCTACATCTGGATGTGCGGTCAATACAATTAAAAAATGTGGGTAAATGTTTATTTAGCCGTTTTAAGAGATGCTTTAGCCCTAAGCGTGAAAGCCCTTAAATCTATTCTTGATGGGCAAACAAAGCTGCAGTTTCCACATCCATCGCAGAGATCTGCCCGCAGTTTCTTTAATGTATCTGTGTCTCCTTTCTCAAATGCCTCCTTGATCAGGATAGGACTTAGACCATGGCAGCAAACAACCATGCACGCACCACATCGTATACACTGTGTAGTCTTAACCTTCTCAAATCTTTTAGCCCTTGGAAGTTTCACTTCCCGCTTTTCTTCAATTGGCTTAAGCACTCCCACCTTATCCAGCAATGGCGAAGTCAGGTTCATTATCACTAGGGCAAGGATTGAGCCGCCCAAGAAGTTCATGTATGTTTGGATTAGAACTGTTAATATTCCTAATCCTAGACCGAAAATCCATTGGCCCTTATGTGTAATGGGTGTTGTTGCAGGATCAGTAGCCATGAAAAACGCCAGAAATATTGAACTTCCTATAAACAAATGAAATCCGACTCTTAGGAGGGCATCTCCACCGTATATTGCCCACATAACCATGGACATTGCTGTGACTGTAACAAGGTATGACAACGTTATCCTCCATTTTATATATCTACGAGCGACGATGAACAATGCTAGTCCAACAATGATAACAGCAATGCTTGAAGCACCGCCAATCCAGCTGTGATACTTCAGCAGCAGCATGGTCTTGAAGAAGTCTACGGCCGAAACACTTCCAATAGTATAGTCTGCTTTAGCAAAAGCCGAATATACTAAGACGCCGAATGAAGGGTGCTCAGGGGTGCCGCTGAAGAATATAGGTGCGGTCAGAGATGTCATCTGATGGGCATTTGGTAGTAGAACTGTGTAAAGAAATGGAAGGAAAACTACTAGTTTTGCGGCTGCTGCTGGGTTTACGTACTTTCTGCCTAACAATCCTTGAAGTTTTTTAAAGAAGATCATGCCAACCGCGGCAATAACAGCGACATATACATACGCCATGGGTGCGGTCATTGGCAGCAGTTCAGGCATGCCCGTATATGTAGTCATAAGCGGCGAAGAAGGCGTAGCCAGCGTATATGATAGGGCCACGATTAGCCCAAATACAGCTGCGGACATCGTGTTAATTGGTCCTTTGTCCTTCATAACCAGCGAAAGCAAACAATCGAGAGATACAGCGACTACAACTGCAATTAAGGATGCTATAATAGATGTAGGCCACCACGCAAAAGCTGACACGATTACAAGTATGATAAGGGCGATAAAAGTATATGCCATTAGCTTATCCTTAGTCATGTATGAATATTCTTTTGAAGTTGACAAAGTTCATCACTTCATTCGAAGTTGATTATTCTGTAGAAGCGGATAGATTAATAAAGGTTTCCAATGCGAATAAAAAAGTTTAGGTTTTTCCTTCGAAGATTCAGCTGAGTCTTAAATGTAAAGTTCTTAGTAAATAGGCTAATGAAGTTCTGACCGCTGATATCCCATAGACTCCTCCAATTTTAAGCATTTTCATCACGTAATTCGGCCTTAAATAGAAACGGTGATAGGCCTTTTCTCTTATTTCTCTTAGCTTTTCCATGCTCAAGTAGGGGGTCTCAAAGACGGGGGTTGCGGTATCATATTTTTCGAAATCTTCGGTTTTAAGCCAACCTTGGCTCTTAACCAAGTCATAAAGGGGAGTCCCCGGATAAGGAGTTGCGATATAAAAGCCAACATCATGGGGATCTAAACTCATAACAAAATTTACTGTTTCCTTAGCAGTCTCCTCTGTTTCACCTGGAAAACCCAAAATAACGCTTGCAACGGTCATTAATCCTACTTCTTGGGCAGTTTTAAACGCCCTTCTGGTCTGTTCAATTCTTATTTTTTTATGCATTTTATCGATTATCAATTGAGAACCCGACTCAACGCCAAACCATATGGCTATACATCCAGCCCTCTTCATTTTTTCAAGTAACGCCCTACTAACCATGTCTACTCTTGTTTCACAGTCCCATTTTATGTCTAGTCCTCTTTTGACGATTTCATCACATATTTTTTCTGTTCTTTGAACATCCACTGAGAAAGCGTCATCATAAAAAGTGAATTGATCTGTGCCAAAGGTTTTATGCATGTATTCAATTTCGTCAACAACTTTTATTGGATCTCTCATTCGGTATTTTCTGCCGAACATTCTTACTGCACAGCAGAAATCACACCAATAAACGCAGCCTCTACTTGTCATAACTGGGATGATAAGTTTTCCATATTTGATGTAGAGATTAAGCTTTAAGAGGTGGTGGGCGGGATATGGAAGTGAATCTAAATTCTCTATATAGGGTCTGTCCTTGTTCCTAACGATTGTTCCATTTTCAGCTTTGTATGTGATTCCTTTAACTTCATCAATTTTTTTGTCCGCTTTAATTTTGCCAAGGAGTTCAAGGAAGGTTAATTCTCCTTCTTTGCGGACAATTATGTCTATGTGCGGGCTTTCTTTAAACGCATTTTCATCCCAGAAAGTTGCGTGGCACCCACCTAAAATGATTATGCTGTTTGGAAAGATTTCCTTGGCAATTTCAGCTATTCTTAAAGCTGGCTTATAAGTTAAAGTTGCTGAGGTTATCCCAATAACATCTGATTCGACACTCTTTAATCTGCGTCCAAAACTTTCATAGTCGAGTTTTTCAGCTTGACAATCTATAATGGAAACATCGTAACCGTTCTCTTCGCATATAGCGCCTAAATATCCTAAGCTTAATGGAATAAGAGCTGGGTGTTGATGGGCCTTTTTCGGGTATGGTGGATTAATAAGTGTAACGCGAATTGCTATCACTCTCCTTCCTACACTCTGCTGAACAACAAGTATTTATTTTATTCCCTAAGTGTGGCGATAACCATTAATGTTTTAAAATCTAAAAACCGCTGTTGATAAGTAGAGGAGCGGTGTGACGACAAGCACTATGAACAAAATTATTACAGCATTTCTTATTTTCAAAGCCCTCATAATATCTAAGTGTGAAGGCATTTTTCCCTCATTATATATGACGTAATGTCCAGGCTTTTCGAGGCGGACATTAAGGGCGCCAGCCATGGCAGCCATCGTCCAACCATGGTTTCTACTTTGAACGTTCTTCCTATCACGAAGGGCTATTTTCCAGGCTATCTCGTAATCCTCGCCTAAGATCTTAGATGCTAAAATTATAAGAAAAGCTGTTATTCTTGTGGGAATGTAGTTTACTACTGTGTCAAGGGTTGCTGAAAACCAACCAATATTTATGTGCTCGGGATCCTTGAAGCCGACCACTCCGTCAAGGGTGTTGATGGCCCTGTAAGCTATAGCCCCGAGAACGCCGAAGATTCCGTAGTAAAAAAGAGGAGATAGTCTAAAATCAGCCAAGTTTTCAGCCATAGACTCGATAACGGAGGAGGATATTTGGGAACTGTTCAGTTTTGAAGGATCCCTTCTTGAAAAATGGGCGTATTTTCTTGCCTCGACTAAATCTTCCTTTTGTAACGCTTTTGAGACACCATACGCCCAATCAGTTTCAAGTTTGATGCAGATTGTCATTTTAAGTATGAAGGCGGAGATAATAATAAAGGGTACAATGCCCAAAAAATCCTTAATAAATTTCAAAATGAAATATGTAGGAATGACGAATGTCGCCACAACAACTGATGCCAGAAGGACACCGTTAAACTTTTCAATTCTCGGGGAATCGGGATTCCTTAACAAAGTTTCCAGTCGCTGCGCAAGTTTGCCCATCAGAACAGTTGGGTGCAGCTTATAGCGCAGGGTCCACGGAGTGTTTGGTGAAGGATCGCCTATAATTAGGTCAATGACGATTGACAAAAGCAGAATAAGGAACGCCGTGGCGAAATCTATGACCAAATTTCAACCTCGCTCTAATTAGGAAAATTAACCAATTTTACGCTACTCGACTTAAAGTGGGCTATTTCCCCACCGACGATAGTCAACTCAGCTTTTATTCTATCAATTTTTTCACGTGGAACCATTAATGGGTTTTCTGAAAGCACTGTTAAATCGGCAAGTTTCCCTTCTTCAATGGTTCCTTTAGTATTGTGCTCGCCCATTGAGTAGGCAGCATTTATCGTATACATTCTTAAAGCCTCGTAGACTGTTATCCGCTCTTCGACGGGTTTTTGTCTTGTTACGGCTGCTCTAATGTGAGAGAATATGTTCAAGGGTTCCATTGGACAATCTGTGCCTCCGGCCACAATAACACCCTCCTGTACAAGCGATTTTAAAGGGTAAAGCCATCGAATTCTCTCGCCTATACTTTCATCAACTCCCCACAACTCAAGTTCAGAATAAGCCATATATGGTTGAATGGAAACTATTAATCCCAAGCTTGCAATTTCTTCGACGAGTTCTAAAGGTAAAATTGCCGCGTTTTCTATGCGGAACTTGGCATTTCCTAAAGGGTGATGTACCGAAACAGCCTTTATCGCTTTTAAGGTTTCCTTAATGGCTCGGTCTCCCATGGCATGAATTACCGCTTGTAATCCTGTTTTCCCAATAAATTGGAGAAGCGTTTCCATTCTTTCGGCGTTATAAAAAAGCTTGCCAATGTTTTGTGAGTTTCTGTAGGGTTCTGTTAAGGCTGCGGTTTTTGAAGCAAGGTAGCCATCTGCATACAATATTGCCCCTCCAACTTTAAGGCATTCGTTTTCCATCAATTTAAGCTCATGCAATATGTTCATGGTCAATGTTTCCACCGGAACAATTAGGTAAACTCTTATTGGTAATTTTCCTTTCTCAACGATCCCTTTTATTGCATACAATTCTTGAGCTGAAGAAACTATCCATTGAACAGTAGTTATCCCAGCTCCAAGTATCTTCTTAAAAGCTGTTTCTATCAATTCCATAAGTTCTTCAGCAGTTGCGTCGGGAATAAGTTTCCAAATAAGGTCTGTCGCCGGACCACTTAATATCCCTGTTGGCTTTCCCGTTTGTGGATCAACGTCTACACCACTACTTTTAAGATCCTTCAAGTTTTCAAATTTGCCAGCAATTTCCAACGCCAAACCATTGACAACACATACACGTCCCTTCGCTTTATAAAGAACCACCGGATTATTTGGAGCCACTTCATCGAGATCTGAAGCCTTTGGGTGCCTTTTCTCTACTAGTTTTTCCTCATCCCATCCTCTGCCAATTATCCATTTCCCTTTTGGAGTTGTCTCAGCATGTTTCTTAACCAAACTTTTAATTTCCGCTATTGATCTTGCCTCTTCAAGATTTATCCAGCAAAGGGTCTTGGCGAAATCTGCAACATGTATATGAGAGTCTATTAGTCCGGGAATAACGGTTTTTCCATTTAAATCTACTATCTTTGTCCTCCCGTTTATATGCTGAAAGATTTCTTTGTTTCGGCCAATCTTCATTATTTTATTGCCTTTTATTGCTAGAGCTTCTGCTAAGGGTTTATCCTTGCACAAGGTTATTATATTTCCGTTTAAAAGAGCTAAGTCAGCATACATTGGGAGAAACCCTGAAATTGCAGTGGTAAACTCTCTTAGGGTTTTTCCTTAGTTTCGTAAATGTTTTTGCCTCTTTTAAGCTCTAAAATATTTGTAGCTTCCGCGCACGTATGCAAAGAATTCTTACTTGCCGAAAGAGGCGTATAAGCGCACGCCTGATCTGATTCAAACCAATCGCCAGTGTGGGCAAAAGCCCTCGTCCTGCACCCTCCACATACATGTCTGTATTCACATATCCCGCATTTTCCCTTCAAGTTGTCAGGGTTCTTAAGCCTCTTATAGAAATCGGAGGCTTGAAGTTCTTCCCACATTTCCTTCAAAGTTTTCTCCCTTATGTTTCCAATCTTGAGGCCTTCTGAGTAAAAGCATGGTATGACATCTCCATTTTCCAATACGCTTAGGTAGCCTCCGAAGAGGAAGTATATGCATCTTCCGGTAAACTCGTTGTTAAACCATTCCCAAAATCTTGAGGGATTTCTTTCTTTAAATACTCTGGCGAAGAAGGGACAGTGAATGTGAAAGTCAAATTTTTTCTTGTAGGTTTTATGCATTAAATCGTATATGTGGTTCAAGAACCATTCATACTGTTGTGGGGTCGGTTCAAGCTGAGTTTCTCCCTTAGCCCTTCCACATGGAAGTAGATGGTTAAACCACACGAATCTTGCTCCATACTCCTCGGCCAACTCAACTATATGATCTGCCTCCTTATAGTTTATTGAGGTTATGGCCATCGACAGACCGTTCAGCACCCCAGCCTTGGAGAGTTTCTGAATAGCCGAAAGAGCTGCTTTGTATGAACCTTCACCTCTTAAGACATCGTTGACCTTTTCGGGTCCATCGATGCTAACAGATGTATAAACCTCATACTTGGCTAAGTTGTTGAGTATTTCGTCGTCAACAAAATATCCGTTGGTTAAAAGGCATACATTTAAGCCTATGCTCTTAGCGTGGCCTATTATTCCAAAAACGTCTTTACGCATCAGTGGTTCTCCGCCTTTTAAGCCGAACCACTCTGAACCAAAATCGTAGATTAAATCCACGAGGTAAATAGCCTCTTTTGTAGTTAATTCGTCTGGAGCCGGCTCATGTTTTGCTTCAACATTACAATAAACGCAATTTAAATTACACGCTCCTGTTGCCCTCCAAGAAGTTATTAGAAGAGGCCCCTTTCTCCTTGCTGCCATTTTTAACCCTCATCATCTGCCCGTTTATGAAGCTTGCAACTTTAATAGTTTACGGTCTACATCATAAACCTTGCATAGCAAATGTATGCTACAAGTTTTATGAAAAGGTGTTTCATTTTTAATGGAGGCTGACCGAACAAAGCAATTTTTGGGCATCTTATTTTTGCTTTTTCGGCACAAATTAGTGCAGGATGATAGTTGAAGGTCATAGCGGTTATCCCACACATATGCTGACACAATTTATTGCGGTTGGGTCGATTCGCTTTCTCTTGAATAAATCAATGGGACAGTTGGGGTCCGATGCTAGATAATCGCCCTCTTTAAGCCAAGCTTTTGCTCTACAACCACCACAAATTTCCCGGTAACCGCATTTGTTACATTTTCCTTTTAGCAGATGTCTGTTCCTTAAGTTAGCAAGAATTTCTGAGCTGTACCAAATATCGCTGAGGCTTTGTTCCCTAACGTTTCCAGTTTTTAGTTGTAAGAATGGACATGGATAAACATCTCCGTTTGGTCTTAGGCTAAAGTACTGAATCCCCCCGGGGCATCCAACCTTGGATTGTATCAAAAAGTTTTTCAGAAGTCTTCCAGGAGCTTTAATCCCATATTTTTTATGCATTTCCAAGATGATTCCCGGATAAAGAGGGTTACCTCCTGAAATAAGGAAAAACATTTCTCTTTTCGCTTGAATTCTGAAAAGATAGTCCAATAGTTTAATGCGTTGTTCATTTTCCATAACAAGGTCGCTAACTTTTGTCCCTCGGCCTACTGGAATAAAATCGTAAAGAACTGCTTGTTCCACATTTAAATCGGACAACAAATCCGTCAACCTTGGTATTTCGTTTAAACTATCTTTAAAAAGCATGATTGTTGCTGCAACTGGTAAGTCTGCTTTATGGCACGCCTTAATGGCTCTTGTCGCACTTTCAAATGCTCCGGGGGTATTTCTAAGCCTATCAAAACGCTGAGGAGTTGCATAGTCGAGCGGAATGCCCACTGCAACTATCCCGGCATCCTTAAGTTCCTGGGCTGTTTTATAGTCAAGTAGACTTCCATTAGTAAGAATTACGGGCATTATTCCTAAATCAAAACAATACCGCGTTAGGCTTAGTGTGAAACCTTTCCTTAGAAGCGGTTCGCCTCCGCTGAAAATTATAACTTCTGTTCCAAGCTCAGCCATTTCGTTTACAACTCTTCTTGCTTCCTCGATTGTAAGTTCGTTTTGCGTAGCTTTGCCAGCGTTTGCGTGACAGTGGACGCATCTATAATTGCATGCGCTGGTAACAGAATATGATACTATTTGGGGTGTAAAGGGTTTCCCTTTCATCCCCTTGCCTAAAAAGGCTTGTTGAAGGAGAAGCTGGAACATTTTGATTCTTACATCCATTGGGCGTCCAACATTAAATCTTTAAACTTTATGATTTATTGAGCGCTTGATCTTGTTATTCCCCATGTTTGTACGACTCTCCTCAGCAACCAAGCTACTGCGAAAATTAAGGCTGCAATAATTATTGCTAGCATGAGATTGGGGCCTATGTCGATTTCCGTGCGGGAGATGGCAATTTTCAATGTATTTTTTAGAAGGAATTGTGATGGATTCAAGGCAGCATCACATATCCTTGGTTCATCTATTATGATTTCAGCGTCGTGTCCGAAAAAGATTTCCGTTCCCATAAGTATTTTGCCCATCGGGTTTTGCACGCCTTGCAGAACGTTAACTTCAACTTCTTCTCCATTTACATACAAATGCATTCCGGAAGATAAACTGCGTATAAAAGCCACGTGAATCCATTTATTTAGCGGTATAAGTGGTTCCGTGGTCATTATCTCGTTTAAGTGCTCTTTATCCGTGTAAACGTAACCTCTGAGGAAGCCTTTTTCTCGGTTTTGGCTTGGCTTTAAGGCTATCCCACATATACGCGTGACTGACTGCCACTCTAAACCAGTTCGATAGGCTATGACTATGATGTTGTTGTATTCTACATCTTTAAAAGAGTTAACATAAACCCATGCTTCAAGAGTAACTTCGTCAGGAGTGTATAGACTAGAAGTCATTGGGATGTACACAAAATTCGAGCCGTCAAAACTTAATGCTTTGCCGAATTTTCCCTCAACAAGCATCGGAGGCGGCGTTCCACCTAAAATTGCGTAGTTATCTTTTCCTGTTGCTTCTGGCGTGTAGACTTCATCCATATGCCAAAGCGCTAAAGTTTCGGAAGAACACCGAGCAATTCTGCATATAGGTGTTGTTTCAAGAATAAGGCTAGCCACAAGAAATATTAACATTAACTTTCGTTTATTGTCCATTTTTGCCACCGTGACCCTATTTTAAGATAATTTAAATTAAAATATTAAAGAGTTGAGCACTAATAGAGGAAAAAATCTATTAATATCTTTAATCAAAAATGGTTTTCAACTGGGAAGGAGGATTGACAGTGAGTGAGGGTTTTAAAGCTAGCGATGTAATATATGCTGTGATAATACCATGCATAGTGGCATTCTTGATAATTGCATTCCCTTTCTACTTGGGCCCAGCGCTTGATCCAACATTACGGGCTATACTAGTGTATGGTCTTGGCGAGGCAATACTCATAATAGGTGTTCCAATGCTTTTCGGCCTCTTGTGGAATCAATGGGCTGGTGGCGCCTCTGGCTTTCTGTTAGGTAGCATCTACGCACTTTATGTTAATGACGTTTTTGCCGCTGCTCAAATGTATACACCAGATGGCATGATCGGCGACATCAGTAACCTTGGTTATGTGGTTTGTGCCATATTAACAGGCTACATAACTGGAGCGTTAAATAAGGGTAGTCTCGGCTTCAAAAGAATGGTTGCATCAGCGCTAACTGGAGGAATTATTGGCGGGTTGTTTCTGCTGTATGCTCAGCTTATATCGCCTTTCGGCATGGTTACCTTTAGTAACATTGGATACAACTTGTTTATCAACCTTCTGCCAAGGATAATATATGGCATTGTAATTCCAATAATTGCAAAGGTGTTCAGCTGGTACGGTCTAATCTTGAGAAAGACTAGTTAAAATCTTCCCTTTTTTATTTTGAAAGTTTCAATGCTGCTCTCTCGAAAAAAGAGATTACAGTTCTAATCCTTGCTTTTTACAGCGGATAGTCACGAAAATTATGGGAAGCACCAGTAGTAGGTTCGCGCTTACTTACAAGCATGTTCTTGTTCATTAGGTGGCAAACTAATTGGCTTGGCACGTGGTTTATATGCGTTTTCAAGGCAGTCTTATATTTTCAGTTGCAATAGAATTTAACTGACTGTATGGAGTTACTCTTGGGTACTCATCCTTATTATTTTCATCGATAATATATGGCGTGTCCCATACGCCTGAACCATCTATCTCTTTAGCATTCGGATACTTATCCTCGTAGTCGCTCCAATAATTTCCATTTTTTGAGCCATCATCCCACGAATTTATTGAATTTAGAATGTTTACTGAATATGCGTTATCTATGAAATTGTTGCAACTAACAATATTGTTGCTTGAGTTGTCGAAACTTATCCCAACATTATTTTTCCTTATTTCATTTCCATATATGCCATTTTTAACTGAATAAAGTAGGTTTATACCTTGAAAGTTATCAACTATCTTGTTTTGGACAATTGTATTGTTTGACGAGGAGAACAGAAAAATAGCTAACCTATTCTCTGACATGTTATTTGCGCGGATTACGTTAAAGGAGGAGTAACCCAAGTAAATTGTGTAGTTCTGGTGAAAGGAAAATGTATTCCCGTATATCAGATTGTTTGTAGAGTTTTTCAACCATATTCCATACATATTATTTTTCGAAATGTTGTTTAAAGTTATGTTGTTTTGTGAAGCTAGAGTGAGCCATACACCACAATAATTGTTTGTAAACTCGTTATTGGATATCACTGCATAAGTTGTTGAGTCGAGATATATTCCATAATCGAATCTTTCTATCTTTAAGTTAATAATCGTCACATTTTTTCTGTAACTTATGTCTATCCCACGGGATCCTATGGTTCCATCACCTTTTAGGATGTAGCCTGCGCCGTCTATCACGATGTTATCCTTCAAGACTATTATTGGAAGTGTGACATTACTTGTGAATTTGTAATAATTCTCCTTCACTTTGGTGATGGGTGCGGTTGTAGGCTCAACACTGCTGTCAGGCCAAATATATATGACGTTAAATTGAGATTGTGAAGTCTGTTGAGGTTTGTTTTGGTTCTGCGGAACTGGTGAAGACGGTTTAGTATATTGCCATGCAATGCATATAAGTAACGTTACTGCTATTAGGAGTGTACAAGTTACCCATGTAATTACTTTAAAACGCAGTTTTTTGGCCTTTTTCTCCGTCCGCACTTTTTCAATTTTTAATCGGTGGGCTTCTAAAGCCCTTTGAATTTTTATTTGCCTTTTACGCATCCTCTCTTTTAAGCTTCTTTTCTTTTTAGGCATTTTTCTATTCACCTATATCCTGGGGTTAGTTTTAAGCAATTGTGGCTTCATGTGATTGTCTGATTCCACATGAATATTTGTTTGTATTTGCGGAGACTGCCAGCAAATTCCTCGTCGTCGTAAATTATGTTTAGGTGACATTTATATTCATCTACAAGTTTCACGATATCGTTCCAAATTTTCCTCCCGAGAGGGTCATGCCATAACCCCCAAACCGTGTCGTTCTCTATTCTGAAGCCAAAGGCAAAATTTTTTGGATTTAGATAGGCTGCTTCACTTTTACATTCTCCATGTTTGCCGGGATAAAGTTTTACGTAGTTCCAAAACTCCTTTAAGGCTTCAAAATGCTCCTCGTTCATTATATTATATTCGAAGATGACCATGTACTTTGCTCCGCCGTGATACGCTAAAACTAAGTCGTTGTAAAGCTCGTCTGCTATCCCAAATAGGGAGGTTTCATGTAGGTCCATGTGATTATAACTCCCCATTCCTTTCCTTGCACTTCAGCAGCCCCCCTACAAAGCGCCATTTGAATTTCCCTAGTGTGGTTCCATCCGAACTCGCAGAGGATTACGTCGTAGCCGGATTTGTAATCAAACCAGTATAGTGCATAGTCAGCTGTAAACAGCTTAACGCCTGTTTGTATGTAGGGTTTTATGTGGACGTATAGGTAATAGATGTATTTTTCGGCTGCTTCATCTAGGCTTTCAGATTGTGTGACAAACTTTGATTTGTCGTCTAATTGTCTTCCGCCAGGTTCGTCAAAGTAGTAAATCCCGATGAAGTTGTCGCCATACTTTTTTGTAGCCGACATCACCCATTCAGTTATGTTATATGAGAATTTTGTGGGAGCGGTTAATTGAATGATAAATTTGAAACCTTGGCTATATAGGTAGTTGCAAACTTGATCAAGAAGTGTGGAGTTTTTGCATATTTCCATGTCCTTGGACAATCCTACAACTATCAAGTTAGTGTAGTTTTTGGTTTTATTAACGAGCACTCTGCAAATGTTCATGTCTCCAGTGTATAAAAACTCAACACCAATGTAAATTTGAGTGGAAGAATTATGACGGGCATAGAAAACTACCAAAAGGGATGCTATTAAAACTGCTATCATTATTAAGCTGACTTTTTTCTTCCTGTTGGAAGTGTCAAGCTTTTCAGCCCGCTCCACTTTATCACCTTATTATAGAAATGTGATTTAGCAATGATTTTAAATTCTCATAATTCTTTTCATCTCGTTAAATCTTTCGTTTTAGCCCGGGTTCTTTTCTTTAAAGGATTTGTTTAGAAAAAGGCTTGACGTGGTAAGTGTTAATACGTGAATGGCTGCTATCAATATTGTTTCGTTCAACGAGTTTATGTAGTCCAGTTTCCATAAGCGTTCGGCTGGGGGTAGATAGCCCATAAGCGCGCATATTGTTGATGCAAGCATAAGCTTGAAGGATAGGCTACTTTTGTGGTTCAGTAGTGCAAGCAAGTCTAGGCTTAGGGACAAAACGAAGAGGGTTACAGCGATTGAATGGGTTGAAGCCATGTACCGTGTTGCTTCAACTGATGTGACTGAAAGATATAGTATGTGCAAAAAGTATATGAATGCCGAGAAGGCTGAAAAACAGAGGCCGATGATTCCTGAGAGGAAAGCTAGTTTTAAAGATAGATCCTTTAACGGATTTGGCGATGGGTGATGTTTGGATTTCACGTTTTCACCTGCTGAACCATTTTATAAGCCAGTAGGTTATGGCTGCTATGGTTGCGCTTATAATGGAGTGGCCCAAATTAACGATGATGTTTGTTGCTGCGTCGACTTTGATGTTAAACAGTGTTGGTATGAGGATAACTTCGTA